>Ga0116154_10000703_pt1 | contig 34799 bp, 26 predicted proteins | sample AD_UKC030_MetaG_FD_89898 | JGI IMG/M metagenome (GOLD analysis project Ga0116154, IMG submission 89898) | Active sludge microbial communities of municipal wastewater-treating anaerobic digesters from USA - AD_UKC030_MetaG | ecosystem: Engineered > Bioreactor > Anaerobic > Digestate | place: USA... | reverse complement strand
TCCTACAAGGTATCCGGAGGCCTGCACGGCGTCGGGGTCTCGGTGGTCAACGCCCTGTCCTCCGTCTGCGAGGCCTTCGTACACCTGAACGGGTCCATCCATTTCCAGCGCTACCGGATGGGGATTCCCGAGGCCCCCGTCTCCATCCTGGGAACCACGGAGAAGCGGGGGACCGTAGTCCGCTTCCAGCCCGACCCCTCGATCTTCGAGTCCACGGTCTTCTCCTTCGACGTCCTGGCGGGACGGCTCCGGGAGCTGGCCTTCCTGAACAAGGGCGTGACGATCACCCTGACGGACGAGCGGCTCTCGACGCCCAAGACCCACGAGTTCCGCTTCGACGGGGGACTCCGGCAGTTCGTGGAGTACCTGAACAAGAACAAGACGGTCCTCCACAAGGAGCCCATCTATTTCTCCGGTACCCGGGACGACGTGGAGATCGAGGTCGGCCTCCAGTACAACGACACCTTCAACGAGACCATGTTCGCCTTCGTGAACGGGATCAACACCCGGGAGGGCGGCACCCACCTGATCGGCTTCAAGAGCTCCCTGACCCGGATCCTCAACGAGTACCTCAAGAAGAGCAAGCTGGCCAAGAAGATGGAGGACACCCTCTCGGGGGACGACGTCCGGGAAGGCCTGGTGGCGGTCCTCTCCGTGAAGGTCCAGAATCCCCAGTTCGAGGGGCAGACCAAGGGCAAGCTGGGCAACTCCGAGGTGAAGGGGATCGTGGAGTCCTTCTGCAACGACCAGTTCACCCTCTACTTCGAGACCTATCCCGAGGTCATCAACGCGATACTGGAAAAGACCGTCCTGGCCGCCAAGGCCCGCATCGCGGCGCGGCAGGCCCGGGAGCTGACCCGGCGCAAGTCCTTCCTGGAGAGCGCGGGCCTGCCCGGCAAGCTGGCGGACTGCTCCGAGAAGGACCCCGCCAAGTGCGAAATCTTCATCGTGGAGGGGGATTCCGCCGGCGGCTCGGCCAAGATGGGCCGGGACCGGAGCTTCCAGGCCATCCTCCCCCTCTGGGGCAAGATGTTGAACGTGGAGAAGACCCGGATCGACAAGGTCATCGGGAACGACAAGCTCCAGCCCATCATCGCCTCCCTGGGCACGGGGATCGGGGAGGACTACGACGTCTCCAAGCTCCGGTACCACAAGGTCATCATCATGGCGGACGCCGACGTGGACGGGTCCCACATCCGGACCCTCCTTTTGACCTTCTTCTACCGCTACATGACGGAGATGCTGGAAAAGGGCCACGTCTACCTGGCCATGCCGCCCCTCTATAAGATCGCCTTCGACAAGCAGGTTCACTACGCCTACGACGACGCCGAGAAGGACCGGATCCTGGCCTCCGTCGGCAAGGATCCCGAGAAGGTCAACGTCCAGCGCTACAAGGGTCTGGGCGAGATGAACCCCGACCAGCTCTGGGAGACCACCATGGACCCGGGCCGCCGCAGCATCATGCAGATCCGCATGGAGGACGCGGTGGAGGCCGAGGAGGTCTTCACCACCCTGATGGGCGAGCAGGTGGAGCCCCGGCGGAAGTTCATCGAGGAAAACGCCGTATACGTCCGGAACTTGGACGTCTGATCCCGGAACCCAGGAGCTGTCTTCCATGGCTGAACCGACCGGCAAGACGATCCCCGTCTCCATCGACGACGAGGTCAAGACCGCCTACCTGAACTACGCGATGAGCGTCATCGTGAGCCGCGCCCTGCCGGACGCCCGGGACGGCCTCAAGCCCGTGCACCGCAGGCTCCTCTTCGCCATGGACGAGCTGGGACTCAGGCCCAACGCCGCGACCAAGAAGAGCGCCCGCATCACCGGCGACGCCATGGGAAAGTACCACCCCCACGGGGACCTCTCCCTCTACGACGCCCTGGTCCGCATGGCCCAGGACTTTTCCCTCCGCTACCCCCTGGTCCAGGGCCAGGGCAACTTCGGCTCCATCGACGGGGATCCCCCCGCGGCCTCCCGCTACACCGAGGCCAAGCTCTCCCGGGTGGGGGAGGAGATGCTCGGGGACCTGGGCAAGGAGACCGTGGACTTCGTCCCGAACTACGACGAGTCCCTGAAGGAGCCCTCGGTCCTGCCCTCGGCCCTCCCGAACCTCCTGGTGAACGGGTCCTCCGGGATCGCCGTGGGCATGGCCACGAACATGCCGCCCCACAACCTCCTGGAGGCCGGGGAGGCCGTGGCGGCTTTCATCGACGACCCGGAGATCTCCGTGGACGGGCTCATGCGTCATGTCCAGGGCCCGGACTTCCCCACGGGGGGCATCATCTTCGGCCGCCGGGGGATCCGGGAGGCCTACGTCACGGGCAAGGGCAAGATCGTGGTCCGGGGCAAGTTCCAGATCGAGACCCAGAAGGGCGGCCGGGAGCAGATCATCTTCTCGGAAATTCCCTACGCGGTGAACAAGGCCACCCTGGTGGCCCGGATCGCGGACCTTATCCGTGACAAGGTGATCGAGGGGATCTCCGACCTCCGGGACGAGTCCGACCGGGAGGGCATCCGGGTGGTCATCGAGCTCAAGAAGGGCGCCGTCCCCAAGCTCATCCTGAACCAACTCTTCGCCCACACCGCCCTGCAGTCCACCTTCGGGGTCATCAACCTGGCCCTGGTCAAGGGTCAGCCCAAGCTCCTGGGGCTCAAGGACATCGTCTCCTGCTTCGTCGCCCACCGGGTCGAGGTCGTGACCCGCCGGTCACGGTTCGACCTGCGCAAGGCCGAGGAGAAGGCCCACCTCCTGCGGGGGATGATGATCGCCCTGCGGAACATCGACGAGGTGGTTCGGATCATCAAGGCAGCCAAGGACGTGGACGCCGCCAAGAAGGGCCTCATGGAGCGCTTCGACCTGGACGAGGTCCAGTCCCAGGCCATCGTGGATATGCGCCTGGCCAAGCTCACCTCCCTGGAGACCGAGAAGCTCGAGGCCGAGCTGCGGGAAACCGAGGCGACCATCTCCTACCTCAAGGACCTCCTGTCCAGCGAGGCCAAGATCCGCGCGGTGGTCAAGGACGAGACCCTGGCCCTGGCCAAGAAGTACGGAGATCCCCGGCGCACGGAGATCGTCCCGGACGAGATCGAGGCCATCAACATCGAGGACCTGATCAAGAAGGAGGAGATGGTCATCCTCCTTTCCAACAAGGGCTTCATCAAGCGGGTGTCCACCGCGGCCTACCGCAGCCAGGGGCGGGGAGGGAAGGGCTCCAACTCCACGGCCCTCCTGGAGGACGACTTCCTGGAGCAGATCTTCATCGCCAACACCCACGACTACCTCCTCTTCGTCTCCTCCGCGGGCAAGGCCTACTGGCTAAAGGTCCACGAGATCCCCGAGGCATCCCGGCAAGCCCGGGGCGCCCACATCAAGAGCCTGCTGGCCATCTCCCAGAACGAGGAGATCACCACCGTGGTGGACCTCCGGGATTTCTCGGAGACCGAGTTCCTCTTCATGGGGACCCTGCGGGGTGTGGTGAAGAAGGTGGCCACCCGGGACTTCGCCAACGCCAAGACCCGGGGGATCATCGCCATCAACCTGGACGAGGGGGACAGGCTCGTGAGCGCCTGCCGGACCGGCGGGGAGAACGAGGTGGTCCTGATCACCCGGCGCGGCCAGGCCCTCCGGATAACGGAAAAGGACGTGCGGGTCATGGGCCGGGCATCCCGGGGGGTCTGCGGCATTCGGCTGGAGGATGCCGACGAGCTCTGCGCCATGCTGCCCGTGGATCCCGAGGAGCGGATGCTCATCCTCTCGGAGTACGGCTACGGCAAGCGGGTCCGCTTCGACGAGTACAACTCCCACGGCCGGGCCACGCGGGGCCAGCGGATCTACGATCCCGACGACAAGACCGGCGAGCTCGTGGGCGCCATCGCAGTGCGCACGGAGGACGAGGTTGTGGTGATCACCTCCCAAGGAAAGACCCTGAAGCTCCCGGCGGATTCCGTGTCCACCCAGGGCCGGCAAGCGCGGGGGGTCCGGATCGTGAACATCGACAAGCCCGACTTCGTGATCGGACTGGACCGGATCGTCCGGGAGGACGAGGAAGGACCACAGGAGCCGGAGCCGAAGAGCGGACAGGATGGACAGGATTAAGGAAGGATGAACAGGATAAGGAATTGAGGAAGTGGGATCGTAGCAGTTCCATCCCAATTTTTGATCCTGTTCATCCGGTTCCGATTCTGTTTATCCTGTCCGGGTTTTTGAGACGTACCTTGTTTCACGTGAAACAATCGGGCCGCCCCCTCCGGGCGGCTGTTTTTTTGAGGGAACCACGGAGAACACGGAGTTCACGGAGGAATAGAGGACGAGGAGAACTAAAAGAGGCAGGGTGTATTCAGGTTCTGGGAAAGAAACTTGAAAGGGTACCTCGCAAGGATCCTGGATGTTTCACGTGAAACAAAGGACATCCCTCATCCTTTCCTCTTCTCCGTGCTCTCCGTGGTTGAGTCCTGCGGATGCCTAACTCAACGCGAATCGCGCCTCCGGGGTGTTGATCCGGACCACTCGGACCTTGGCCAGGTCCGGGGAACGCAGGAACTCGTCCGCGTCCCGGACGAAGGCCAGCGAGGGAGCGTCGAATACTTCCGACAAATACCGGGGCCGAAGCCGGAATCGGCCGTCCTCCCATACGAGCACTTCCAGGGAACGGGCCGTCGATCGCAAGGCTTCGAAGGAGGCCAGGTCTCGGGCGGAAGGGACTTCCTTCCGGAGGACCTTCAAGAAGATCCTGCGGAGAAGAGTGCGTAAGTCTCGGGTCTTTCCCAGGGCCACTGCGGCAAGATCCGGCTCCCGGCCTCCCCGGGCCTGAAGGGCGTCCGCCTCCGCGGCGGGAAGGACGGCGGTCCGTACGGCCAGGGCCAGGAGATCTTCGTATTCGTGCAAAAGGTCCCGGGAGTCCTCGCTGCGGGCCTGGACGGAGGGAATCGCGGGAAGCAAGGTGTTGAGCAGGTCCAGGCAGGGGCGGCCTCCGTCCAGGCTCATGCTCCGCACGGGCCGGGCCGGATCATCCCAGGAACGAATCATAGGCGCACCTCGGGTCGGATCGGATACCGTAACCCTATCGCTATTCGGGGGAAATAACCAGAGCGCGGCCGCTTCGGACGGTGAAGCGGTATATCCATAATTCGCCACAGAGGCACAGAGGGCACAGAGATAAGAGGGAGGAAGGAAGAAAGGATGAGGGATGAAGGATGAAGGATCGGAGGTATTCAATGTCTTGGCTAACTGGTTTCTCCTTTCCCACTCTCTCCTTTTCTCTCTGTGCCTCCGTGTCTCTGTGGTTCCTATCTTTTACTTAATCCGATTTCAGGGTATTGGGAACAAGCCGCAGGGTTCGATAATCCAGGGTCGCCCCGTCCCGGAGCACGGACCGTGCGAAGCCGGACAGGCGCCGGTTGTCGAGGACCCCGTCCAGTTCCCCGGTATCCAGGGCGTCCTCGAACCGGTCGGCCAGCCAGGAATCGGGCAGGGAGCGCTTCCGGCGATGGACGCGGCGCAGGCCGATCAGCCACTGGTCGTAGCGGTCCGCCGATTTCCGGAGGGGCCGGGTGTCGACGCCCCGGTCCGCGTAGAGCTCCGCCATGTCCCGCAGGAGTACCCGGAAGGTGTCGTAGGCCGGGAGGGCCCGGGAGAAGACCCGGTGGGGCAGGAGGAAGGGAAGGGGGACGTCCTTTCGCACCGTGGCGATGGTCCGGTGAAGGGTTTCCTCCGCCGCCCGGATGGGGCGCCCCGAGGGCCGGTCCTCCCGGTACAGGTCGCGGACGGAGCCGAGGAGCTCCGGCCGATATTCCCCGAGGGTCTTTAGGTAGAGGTCCTTTTGCCGACCCGGCCGCAGGGTGAGGCCCCCGGGCATGACGAAGTCCACGCCGATGGCGGCCAGTTCCGTGTAGAGAACGCGGATCCCCGCCTCGTCGTCCGTGATCCCGGGCAGGAAGGGCATGGCCAGGGCTCCGACGGCGCAACCGGCTTTCTTGAAGGTCCGCATCGCCTCGAGACGTTCCTTGACCGGGGAGGCCCCGGGCTCTAAGGCGGCCCGGACATCCTCCCGGAGGGTGGTGATCGAGATCAGGAGGACGAAGAGGGAGCGCTCGTTCACCCGGCGCCAGGCGTCCAGGTCCCGGAGGACGAGGTCCGACTTGGTCATGACCGTGACGGGCATCCCCGCGTCCGCCAGGAGCTCCGCGCAGCGCCCGACGATGCGCGCCTCCGCCTCGACGGGCTGGTAGGGGTCCGTGGTGCCCGACCCGATGGCGACCATGCCGGGTTCCCGGAGCCTCGGGAGTTCCTCGGCCAAGCGATCCGGCAGCCAGCCCCGGACCGCGATGTCCCGCTCGAAGTCGCCTTCCACGTAGTACTTCTCCGCCCGGCCGTCGCAGTAGCGGCAGCCGTGGGCGCAGCCCCGGTAGGGGGACAGCCCATACAGGGAACGGGTGAAGTTGTCGGGAAGGTCCCCCCGGCGCAGGGCGCGGCGGGGGGCGGGGGCAGGGCGTGCTTCGGCGGACGTGTCGGGAACGCCTTCGGGCTCCGGATTCAATCCCGCTCTCCCTCGGACTTGTGCGGTCGGAAATGGGAGGAAGCGGGGCCGAGGGGGACGTCCCCCTGGATGTGGGCGGTCAAGTGGGCGGCGATCCGGTCCGCCTGCCCGGGGGCCAGGCGAACGAACCGCATCCGCTCCACGCCCTCCTCCACCCGGGTTCGCTTGGCGGGACCGATCCGGGCCAGCACGGCTTCCCGGTCCGGGGGTTTCAGGGCCGCCAGGACGGCGGCCAGGTCCCGGTCCGAGGCGGACAGCAGGCGGGCCTGGACCCGCTCGGCCGGGTAATCCCGGACCGCCTCGAGAAAGCGAGCCAGGGTATAGGAGATCTCGGCCATCCCTCCGCCCCTCCGAATCCGGCTACAGCGCCTTCTTGAGCTCCTCGGCCTTGTCGGTCCGCTCCCAGGCGAAACCGTCTCGGCCGAAGTGGCCGTAGGCGGCGGTGCGCTGATATATGGGCTTCTTCAGGTCCAGGGTCCGGATGATCCCCGCGGGGCTCAGGTCGAAGACCCTGCGGATCGCGTCGGAGATGACGTGCTCCGCGGCCTTTCCGGTGTCGAAGGTGTCCACCATCACGGAGACCGGGAAGGGCACCCCGATGGCGTAGGCCAGCTGGACCTCGCAGCGCTCCGCGAGGCCTGCGGCCACGACGTTCTTGGCCACGTACCGGGCCATGTAGGCCGCGGACCGGTCGACCTTGGAGGGATCCTTCCCGGAGAAGGCCCCGCCTCCGTGACGGCCCATCCCCCCGTAGGAGTCCACGATGATCTTGCGCCCCGTCAGACCCGTGTCACCCATGGGCCCGCCGATCACGAAGCGTCCCGTCGGGTTGACGTAATACTTCGTGTTACTGTCAAGCAAGCCCGTGGGTCCGAGCACGGGCTTCACGATCTCCTCGATCACCGTGTCCCGGATGGTCGCGTACTGGATATCGGGGTCGTGCTGGTGGCTCACCACCACGGCGTCCGCCCGGACAGGCTTGTGTCCATCGTACTGCAGGGTCACCTGGCTCTTGGCGTCCGGACGTAGCCAGGGGATCTCCTTGGCCTTGCGCAGGCGCGCCGCCCGTTCCAGGATGCGGTGGGCGTACATGATCGGGGCGGGCATCAGCTCCGGGGTCTCCCGGCAGGCGAAGCCGAACATCATCCCCTGGTCCCCGGCGCCCTGCTGCCCCTCGTACTCCTTGAGCCCCCGGCCGTCCACCCCCTGGTCGATGTCCGGGGACTGGGAGTGGATGGTGTTCAGGATGGCCATGGACTCGTAGTCGATCCCGTAGTCCGGGTTCGTGTAGCCGATCTCCCGGACCACGTCCCGGGCCAGGGTCTGGATGTCCACGTAGGTTTCCGTGGTGATCTCCCCGCCGATCAGGACCATGCCGGTGGTGGCGAAGCACTCGCAGGCCACGTGGCTTTCGGGATCCTCCGCGAGGCAGGCGTCCAGGACGGCGTCGGATATCTGGTCGCAAAGCTTGTCGGGGTGTCCCTCCCCGACGGACTCGGAAGTGAACAGGTAGGACTTGTCGCGCATGGAGGACTCCTTTACCGGGAACGAGGACGCTTGAGGCGGGAGGTGTATCGCGGGTTCGGATGACGGAGGGACGAAGCCACGGCGGGCCTCCTTTTTAGCGTGGATTTGTTGACCGCCCGCAATAGGGAGCAAATCGGCGGTGCGCCCCGGGCCCGACGGGCTTGCGGCGCGAAATCAAGTATCGCGAAATCGCGGCGGCGCGGCAAGGCCCCGAGGTATCGGTTTCCCGATTGAACCACGGAGACACGGAGGACACGGAGAAAAAAGGGAAGGGGAGAAGGAAAAAGAATGAAGGGAGAAGGAAGAGGGGGGCGGCTTTGTTTTTACAAACCGAACGGATTCTCGTATACTGACGCTGGATGCGGCGGCGTTTCCGGCCGCCTCGGGCCCGACGGGTGCGCCGCGCCCGCAACAATCCTTCCCGCCGGAGTCGAACATGAGCCGAAGCGAAACCTACGTCCTGGCCCTGGACCAGGGCACGACCAGTTCCCGCGCCATCGTCTTCAACCGGGGCGGGAACATCATCGGGGTCAGGCAGATTCCCTTTCCCCAGATCTACCCCAAGCCCGGCTGGGTGGAGCACGATCCGGCGGCCATCTGGGACACCCAGTACGAGGCCGCCAAGGGAGCCCTCGCGGCGGCCCAGGTTGGGCCGGACCAGATCGAGGCCGTCGGCATCACGAACCAACGGGAGACCACCCTGGTCTGGGAACGGGCCACGGGCAAGCCCGTATACAACGCCGTCGTCTGGCAGTGCCGCCGCTCCGCGGAGATCTGCAAGAGGCTCGCCGCCCGGGGCCTGGCCCCGACGGTCCGCGAGAAGACGGGTCTGGTCCTGGATCCCTATTTTTCCGGGACCAAGCTGGTCTGGATGTTCGACGAGATTCCCGGATTGCGGACCCGGGCGGAGCGGGGGGAGCTGGCCTTCGGGACCGTGGACTCCTGGCTCATCTACAACCTGACCGGACGGCATGCCACGGACGCCACGAACGCCAGCCGCACCCTCCTCTTCAACATCCACACGGGGCGCTGGGACGAGGAGCTCCTGGCGGAGCTCAAGATCCCGGCCTCCATCCTGCCCGAGGTCCTCCCGAGCTCCGCCGAGTTCGGGAAGACGAGGCGGGAGCTCTTCGGACGGGAGATCCCGGTGACCGGCTGCGCGGGGGACCAGCAGGCCGCCCTCTTCGGGCACGCCTGCTTCGAGCCGGGATCGGCCAAGAACACCTACGGCACGGGCTGCTTCACCCTCATGAACACGGGCTCCCAGCCCGTGGCCTCCAAGCACAACCTCCTGACCACAGTGGCCTGGGACCTCGGGAAGGGCTTCACCTACGCCTTGGAGGGCTCGGTCTTCATCGCCGGGGCGGTGATCCAGTGGCTCCGGGACGAGCTGGGCCTGATCTCCGACGCCGCCGAGAGCGAGGCCCTGGCCGCGTCCGTGCCGGACACGGGGGGCGTCTACATCGTGCCGGCCTTCGTGGGCATGGGCGCCCCCTACTGGGACCCCGATGTCCGCGGCACGATCGTGGGGATCACCCGAGGAACGAACCGGGCCCGCCTGGTCCGGGCGGCCCTGGAGTCCGTGGCCTTCCAGTCCCGGGACCTTCTGCGGTCCATGGAGAACGACTTCGGTTCCGCCCTGCCCTATATCAAGGCGGACGGGGGGGCCGCGGCCAACTCCTTCCTGATGCAATTCCAGGCGGACGTCCTGGACCGCCCGGTGATACTGCCGGAGGTGAACGAGGTGACCGCCCTGGGTGCGGCCTACCTGGCGGGTCTCAAGACGGGGTACTGGACCGACGTAAAGGAAGTGGAGCGGAACTGGAAGCGCCGCCGGGAATTCCGTCCCGAGATGGCCGGGGAAACCCGGAACCGCCTGCTGTCCGGCTGGGACAAGGCGGTGGGATCCGCCCGGTCCTTCCGGTGAGCGCCTGCGACCCGGCCGTCTGACCCGTGGCCAACCAGATTCTCCTCGGCCTTGTCGTGACCCTGGCCTTCGTCGTGAAGCGGCTGACTGGTTTTGGGAATACGCTCATAACGAACACATTCTTTCTCTTCTTCACGGAGCTTCGCTTCGCGGCCCCCGCGGAGCTCCTGACGAACGTCCCCATGAACCTGGCGATGGCCTGGAAGGCCCGGCGCCTGGTGGACGTGAAGTTCGTGCTCGTGCTCTTCGCCTTCGTGCTTGCAGGAATCCTGGGGGGCGCCCTGATCCTGGACGGTATCCGGGGACGCCCGCTCAAGGTGCTCCTGGGGCTCTTCGTAGCCGCGGATTCCCTGATCGTCCTGGTCCGGGGACGGGCGCCCTCGGTGGAGACGACGGAACCGGAAGAGCGGGCACGGAGGGCCCCGGTCCGGGGCCCCGGGGACGCCCTCCGGCTGACCGCCTCGGGGCTGTCCCTCGGCCTCTTCGGCGTGGGGGCGGTCCTGGCGGCCTTCCTGGCCCGGCGATTCCGGGATCGGGATGCCCTCCGGGGTACCCTGTGCGCGGTGTTTTTCCTGGACAACGTCTGCCGTTTCGGGGCCTACGCGGCTCTAGGCCTGTACGGCCGCGAAACCTTCCGGGCCGCCCTGGGGCTGTACCCCTTCGTCGCGGCGGGGTTCCTGCTCGGCCAGGTCCTGGACGGCCGGATACCCGAACGCGTCCTGTTCATCGGGACCCGGATCCTCCTGATCGGAAGCGGGGCGGCCCTGGCGGCCGCGAACCTGGGAGGCTGAGGGCCGCCCCTCAGGCCGGTCTTCCGGCGGCCGGACCTTCGATGTACACTGGAAGACCGAGGAGAATCGACATGAGCGAAACCTACGAAACCGGACGAAATTTTCTTCGCTCCAACTGGAGCCTGATCGAGGATCCCTGGAAGTCGGACCAGTCCAAGGGCGTGCCCGCCCCCGCCCAGGAGGAAGGCCCGAGGGAGGGCGAGCGGATCCTCCCCCTCGTTCCGGCCTCGGAGTTCAAGCCCCGGGGCGGATCCCTGCTGGACCTCCTTCGGACCCGGAAGAGCCGCCGCAAGTACACGGACGGATACCTGACCCGGGAGGAGTTCTCCTTCCTATGCTGGGCCGCCGCGGGGATCAAGGACCACAGGCCCAAGTTCTCCTTCCGTACCTACCCCTCCGGCGGGGCCCGGCACCCCTTCGACCTCTTCGCCTTCGCCGCCCGGGTCGAGGGGGTCGAGCCCGGGCTCTACCGCTACCTCCCGGTGGAGCACGCCCTGGCCCTGGTGCGCCTCGGGGACGACTCCCATGCCCTCGGGGAGGCCCTCTGCGGCCAGGACTGGAACCCCGCGGCCGTCCTGGTCTGGGCCGCCGTGCCGTACCGTACGGAATGGCGCTACGGCCCGGTGTCCCACAAGATCATCGCCCTGGACGCGGGCCACGCCTGCCAGAACGTCTACCTGGCCTGCGAGGCCGTCGGGGCGGGGACCTGCGCCATCGGAGCCTACGACCAGGAGAAGCTGGACGCCTACCTGGGGCTGGACGGCAGGGACCGGTTCGCCCTGTACGCCGCGCCGATCGGACGGTTTTCCTCGGAATAGCCTCATACGAAGGAGAAACGGATGAAGTCGATCACCGCGAAGATCATCCTGCTGGCCGCGGGGGCCGCCCTGGTCGTGACGATCGGGCTTTCCGCCGTTTTCGGGTACCTCTTCGTCTCCGCCTCGAACGACCAGATCTCGGCCCTGGAAGCCACCCTCCGGGAGGACTACGACCGGCTCATCAAGTCCCAGGTGGAGTCCGCGGTCTCCCTGGTCGAACGCATCGGGAAGATGCGGAACGCCGGCGAGCTCGGCCCCGAGGCCGCGGAGAAGCTGGCCCGAGACCTCCTGCGGGACCTCCGGTACGGAAAGGACGGCTACTTCTGGGCGGACACCCCGGAGGGGGTGAACAAAGTCCTCCTGGGGAACGCCTCGGAGGGGACGAACCGGTACAACCTGAAGGACGCCAAGGGCTTCGAGCTCGTGAAGGCCATCATCGGGGCGGCCCTGGCCGGCGGGGGATATACGGACTACTGGTTCCCCCGGCCCGGGGAGACGGAGGCAAATTTGAAGCGGGGCTACAGCATGCTGGCCCCCTCCTTCAACTGGGTCGTGGGTTCGGGCAATTACATCGACGACATCGAGAAGGTCGTCGGCCAGAAGCGGGCGGAGGCGGACGCCCGGCTCCGGGCCGCCGTGGGAGCCCTGGTGCCCCTGGCCGCCCTGCTCGCGGCGGTCATGGTCGTCCTGGCCGTCGTGGTCGGGCGGCGCATCTCCGCACCCCTTTCCTACGCGGTGGAGCGCGTCCGCCGAATCTCCGAGGGGGACTTGACCGGGGACTTCGACCCGGGCTTCCTGGCCCGGCCGGACGAGGCGGGTCGGATCGTCCGAGGGCTCTCGGCCATGCGGGACGACCTGTCCCGACTGATAGGCCAGGCCGCCCAGGCCTCCCGGCGGGTGGCCCTGGGGAGCGGGCAGTTCCGGGAAGCCTCGAACGGGATCTCCGACGGAGCCAGCCGGCAGGCCGCGGGGGCCCAGGAGGTTTCCGCCTCCGTGGAGGAGCTCTCCGCCACGGCCCGGCGCAACGCGGAGAACGCCCGGGAAACCGCCGGCATCGCCTCGGAGGCCGCCCGGGAGGCCGCGGAGAGCGAGGATTCCTTCCGGGGAGCCGCCCAGGCCCTGCGCTCCATCGCGGACCGGATCGGGGTTATCGAGGAGATCGCCCGGCAGACGAACCTCCTGGCCCTGAACGCCGCCATCGAGGCCGCCCGGGCCGGAGAGAGCGGCAAGGGCTTTGCGGTGGTGGCCGGGGAGGTTCGGAAGCTGGCGGAACGGAGCGGAAAGGCCGCGGAAGAGATCCGCGGAATTTCCGCGGACACCCAGAAGCAGTCGGACCGGGCCCTGGAATCCCTGGGGCGCCTGGTGCCCGCCATCCGCCGGACCTCTACCCTGGTGGAGGAGATCGGGGCGGCCAGCCGGGAGCAGGAGATCGGAACGGAGCAGATCTCCAAGGCGGTGCTGGCCCTGGACGAGGTGGTCCAGCAGAACGCCGCCGCCGCCGAGGAGCTCGCGGCCTCGGCCGCCTCCCTTTCGGAGGAATCTGTCCGTCTGGAGAAGGCGGTATCATCGTTCAAGACCGAGGACAGGGCGCTCGCCCTGCCCGGAACGGAGGATCCGGAATGAACGCGGCCATCGAAACGATCGCCCTGGACTACGGGGAGGGGAAGAACAACATCATCGTGGGGCAGTCCCACTTCATCAAGACCGTGGAGGACCTCGGGGAGATCCTGGCCGCGGTACCCGGGGCGAAATGGGGCCTGGCCTTCAACGAGGCCTCGGGGCCCTGCCTGGTCCGGACCGAGGGGAACGATCCCTCCCTGGTCGAGACCGCCGCGGCCTGCGCCAAGGCCGTCGGGGCGGGCCACACCTTCTACGTCGTCCTGGGGCCGGGGACCTTCCCCCTCCACGCCCTGGACCGGATCAAGTCCTGCCCGGAGGTCTGCCGGGTCTTCTGCGCCACCGGCAATCCTCTCCAGGTCCTCGTGGCCCGCACCCCCCAGGGGGCGGGGATCGTCGGGGTCGTGGACGGGTCCTCCCCCAAGGGCGTCGAGGGCGAGGCGGACAAGTCGGATCGGAAGTCCTTGCTCCGGAGGTTCGGCTACAAGTTCGCGTGACGTTTACCAGAGGTTCAGCACGTCCTCCGCGAAGCCCGGGAAGTCCTTCACCTTGATCTTGGTCCCGTCGTCGGAGATTGCGGTTCCCGTGAAGCTCCCGAAGACCTGGTGCTGGACCGAGCGGATCACCCCCAGGTTCGTCTCCGAGGCCCGATCCACCGCGGGCTCGAAGTCCATCTCGAAGCGGCCGTCGGAGCTGGTGAAGCGCCAGGGCTTCAGGTAGTCCGAGGTGTCGATCCGGAACTCCACCTCCGCCAGCTTGTGGATCCGTCCGTCCAGGATCAGGGCGTTCTCGCTGGCGGGGCTCCGGTCCGAGAATCCGTAGCCTATGTTCCAGCCGAAGGGCCGGCCGTCCAGATGGCCGGAGGCCGAGCCCCAGTACCACCGGTTGCGGTAGGTCCAGCGTCCCCTCCCCCAGTCCAGGGCCCCGAAATCCCGGGCGGGATCGAACTCGTAGCGACGGTCCCCGACCGTGAACCACCCGGAGGCGGGCATGCAGTTGATCTTCCGGTTGTAGTAGAAGGCCCTCCGGTTCTCCGCCCAGGAGGTGGCGATGTTCATGCTCTCCAGGCCGTCGGGCTGGGACAGGGTCACGCTTCCCGTGAGACCCTCGTCCCCCTGGGCGTTCCGGATCCCGGGGGCCGCGAAGGTCAGGATCCGCTTGCCCGGGAGGTACTCGAAATCCAGGGCCAGCTTGGAATCCGCGAAGGCGACGTGCCCGGCGTCGCTGTCGGGTCCCAGTCCGGTGCGACCCATGGGCAAGACCGAGAGGGTATCGACCTGGCATACATGGCGGCGCTCGAATTCCAGGAAGCAGACGGCGCAGAGCCCCGCGTAGCCCAGGTCGGAGAGGGTCAGGGTGATCCCGAATTTCCCGTCCCGGGAGAGGACGGAGTAGTAATCCCACTCCTTGATCCGCCACCAGGGAGCCTTGATCCGGGACCGGTCGTAGCGCCAGAACGGTTTCCGGGCCCAGCCTTCCTTCGTGATCCGTCCGTCCGGATCCAGCAGTTCCCTCGGTTCGGTGATCTCGACGTTCAACGGTGCCTCCCTCTCACGGGCAGAAGCCGCGGTAGCGCATGTACAGGAACAGGGTGGCGGTCATGAGGGCGTGGCCGTAGTCCTCCGCGCCCACCAGGTCGATGGCCTCGTGTTCGGGCACCAGGAGCACCTCGATGTCCTCATGCTCGTCCAGGGCCTGGGGACGTTCCAGAATGCAGCCCTCGGCGATGAAGGCGTGGAAGGTGTTCGTCATGAAGGCGGGGTTGGGGGACAGAAGCCCCAGGGGAACGACGAGATCCGCCCGGTACCCGGTCTCTTCCAGGAGTTCCCGGGCCACGGCCTGGGCGGGATCCTCCCCCTGGTCCACGATGCCCCCCGGAAACTCCACGGAGAGCCTTCCCGTCCCGTGCCGGAATTGCCGGATCATCACGAACTTGCGGCCCTCGGGAGTGTCGACCACGGGGATGACCCCCGCCCAGTCCGGGGCGTTCACCAGGAAGAAGGTTCCCCGCTTGCCGTCCGGGCAGGCCCGGTCGCTGGAGGAGACGTCGAAGATCCGGCAGTCCGCGATCCTGCCGGAACCCAGTTCCTTCCAATCCGAGGGCTTGGCCATGGACAAAGGGTAGCGTATCGGTCCGCTTGTCGCAAGCGGAAGGTCCGGTATCAGTCCGAGGTCATGATCCGGAGGATCACCTTGTCCGTCTCCCGCATACCCTCCCGGCCGAGGGTTCCGATGTTCTCGATGGTCCGCTCCACGTCCTCGGAGACGAGGCCCTCCCCGTCCGCGAAAGCCCTGCCCTCGAAGGCCAGGTCCTGGGCCAGGACGGCGGCCTCCACGGCCGTGGCGATCTTGGCGGCGCAGGAGGGCTTGGCCCCGTCGCAGACGATGCCCCCCACGTTGCCCAGGGTGTTCGCGATGGTATCGCAGATCTCGCGATAGCCCCCGCACCGGAGGAAGGCGATCCCCGCCCCGCTCCCGCAGGCGGCGCTGACGGCCCCGCAGTAGGCGGAGAGCTTCCCGATCCGGATCTTCTGCCGGATGGCCACCAGGTTGGACAGGGCCAGGGCCCGGATCAACCGTTCCCTCGGAACCCCGAGTTCTAGGGCGTATTCCACGACCGGCAGGCTGACGGTCATCCCCTGGTTTCCGCTGCCGGAATTGATCACCACCGGTAGGGAGCAGCCGCTCATCCGCGCGTCGCTCCCCGCGGCGGGGCGGGCGGCCGCCCGGACCCGCACGTCGGTGCCCCGGGTCTTGAGCAGGGTCTTGCCGACCTGGGCGCCCCAGGCATGGTTCAGTCCCTCGTCGGAAATGGCCCGGTTCATCTCGATCTGGTCCGCCAGGACCCGTTCCACGTCCGACAGGTCCGCCGTCTCGGCGTACTCCAGGATGTCCCGGATGTTGAGCAATCCCGCGCCCGAGGCCAGGGCGCCCCCCTCGACGCGGGGGCCCGCGGTCGCGTCGCCCCGGGATTCCGGCTTCCTTCCGGCTTCGGGCGCGGCGACGGAATGCCGCACGGATTCGCCGTTCCGGGAGGCTAGGGTGATGTTCGTGTGGGAGCCCTCGATGCGGACCACGGCCGTATCGTCCCCGTCGAAGGCTTCGGCCTCGATGAAGAGGTTTTCCACCCCCTCCGCCAGGCTTACCTCGCAGTATCCCCCGGCCAGGAGTCGTCGTACTTCCTCGAGCTGGTCCGGACGCACCCCCTCCAGGACCTCCAGGCGCCGGGAGGCGTCCCCGCCTACGACCCCGGCCACGGCGGCCGCCGCGATGCCCTTGAGGCCTCCGGTGTTGGGCACCCGGACGCCCTTCACGTTCTTGACGATATTCCCGGAGCAGCGTACGCACAGGCCCTCCGGCATACGGCCCAGGATCTCCCGGGCCCGGGCCGCGGCGTAGGCCACGGCGATGGGCTCCGTGCAGCCCAGGGCAGGCACCAGTTCCTCGTTCAGGATGGCCGAATAGGCCGAGCGTATGTTTTCCGATACCATGGCGCGCTCCTGCCGGGCCGCTTCGAGTCTCCCGAAGGCCCCGACGGGAGTATGTCACCGGAACGGCGGGGGGGCAACCCGGTATCGGCGACGGAACGGAACCCGATTCCCGGCCCGGCGATGTGGAAGTCCGTGCCGTGGTCCATGGCCGCCCGGGGAGGCGGCCGCCGTCGGAGGATTGCCCGGGGCGGGGACGATACGAGATCCGGGAATCAGAAGCCCAGGCTTTCCCCCACGACGACGACGACGGCCCGGCCGGGCTGCACCTCCCGCCGAATCAGGAGGATCTTCGAAGGATAGGAGTGGAAACTGTCCGGGAGTCCGTACGCCGCCCGGGCCCTCGCGCTCTCCCGGGGCAGTACGTAGTCCTCCACGCGGCGGATTCCTTCCTCCAGGTCCCTCACGATCTTGTTCGCCCCCACGACCCAGATCACCTTCGCGGACCCGTAGGCGTATGCGGGGAGCTGGCTCCCGGTCAGGGAGGCGATCACCAGGTGCCCCTCCTCGGTGAGGGCGTGGACCGACCCGACCGCCACGTCCGGAGCCGCCCCGTACTTCCGCATCTCCCGTCCGCGGGTCTTCGGGTCCATGGAGGAGAGCCGGGGTTTGACGGCGTCGAAGCGTCCCCCCTCGTTGAGGGCCTTCCCGAGGCCGATGGAGTCGACCGTCACGGAGGTCATCGTCATCACTTCCGCTCCGGCGGGGATCAATTCCAACACCGTATCCTTCGCCGCGGCGGCGTCCCGGGCGAACACCGCGTCGATGCCGTTGGCCCGAAGGGCCGCCATAGCCTTTTCGATCCGCTCCCGGGGGGCGGCCGCGCTGAAATCGTTCATCGGGTACTCCTTCCTGCCGAATGTGGCTTCTCTTATCGTAGCATGTTACGAATAATAAGTTAATAATTATATTGAGCCGAGTAAAGGAAAATGCTACTATCTAGGTATGGATCAAGAAGAGCGAGAGAAGCTGTGTCCCCGGGTGCAGGCGGCCTTCGAGCTCCTGGGAAGGAAATGGACCGGACTCATCCTGCACCAGCTTCTGGAGGGGGAGTGTTCCTTCTCCGACCTGGAGCGGACGGTGCCCTCCCTCTCCTCCCGCATGCTGGCCCTGCGCATCAAGGAACTGGAGGCCGCAGGCCTGGTCCACCGCACGGTCGTGGGGGGCCCTCCGATCCGTGTGTCCTATCGCCTGACGGAAAAAGGCCTCGCCCTGGAACCCGCCATGCGGGGCATCGAGGAGTGGGCGCAGGCCTGGACCTAGCGCTCGGGATCCGCCGGGAGGCCCGGAGCCCTCCGCGGGGCTTACCGCGCCCTGCAGGCGGCCAGGTTCCGCTCGACGTACTTGAGGTGGAAGGCCCCGTGGCCGCAGTAGAGCTCCAGGAGCTGGGCCAGGTCCATCCGCCCCCTCTCGGGATGGATGACGTGGAACTCGGACCAGTCCCCGTCCAGGGCTCCGCGGCAGGTCCGCCCGATCAGGGCCCGGACCCGTTCGGCCTCCGCCAGGCACCCGATCCCGTCCAGGTCCCCGTACCGCAGCCGGGACCGCCAGGCCTCCTGGTTCCAGACCGGGATGGTGACGCCCGGCTCCGCGATGGAGGCGCGGATGCGGTACCAGCAGATCAGGTCCGCTTCCAGGAGGTGAACGAGGTGCTCGTTGATGGACCACGCCTCGGGCAGGTCCGGCTGGAATGAAAGTTCCTTGGCGGAGAGGTCCTTCACAAGGTGCCGTATGGGCTCGAAGGCCGTCTCGTACCGTACGATCAAGGCCTCTTTCTCGTTCCTGTCCATCGTTTCCTCCCTCTGCGGCCCACCGCTTCGATGAACGATACACGAGTGTGTTTCGGGAATCAACCACGGAGTACACGGAGTACACGGAGAAAGATCGAGGAGAAGAAACGACAGGATGACAGGATTTGGAAAGGATCACAGGATAAAACCATTCTTACAAATATCTTATCCTGTCAATCCGCTTTTATCCTGTTATCCTGTCGCTCTTAAGCGGGACCCTCCGTGTCCTCCGTGATTCTTTCCAATAACCTCAATTGGATTTATCGTGGACGCCCCGGACCGCGCGGCCCGAGGGATCCGCCAGCTTGGCCCACTCGGCGTCCCAGCGGATGGCGGTGGGGGTGGAGCAGGCGATGGAGGGCCCGTCGGGGACCAGGTCCACCGCCGAGGGGTTCTTGAAGTGCTCCTCGAAGATGGACCGGAACCAGTACGCCTCCTTGGTCGGGGGCGTCTTGACCGGGAAGCGGTGCCGGGCGTTGGCCATGGCGGAGTCGGAGACCTCCTTTTCCGCGTGGGCCTTGATGGAGTCGATCCAGGAGTACCCCACCCCGTCGGAGAACTGTTCCTTCTGCCTCCACAGGACCTCGTCGGGCACCCACCCGTCGAAGGCTTTGCGCAGGATGTACTTCTCCATGCGGCCCTCGTCCTTGCGGATCATCTTGTGCTTGGGGTCGATGTTCATGGCCGTGTCCAGGAACTCGGGGTCCAGGAAGGGCACCCGGGCCTCGACCCCCCAGGCGGTCATGGCCTTGTTGGCCCGGAGGCAGTCGTACAGGTGCAGCAGGGAAAGCTTGCGCACCAACTCCTCGTGGAACTCCACGGGGTTGGGGGCCTTGTGGAAGTAGAGGTAACCGCCGAAGATCTCGTCGGACCCCTCCCCCGAAAGGACCATCTTGATCCCCATGGACTTGATCACCCGGGACATGAGGTACATGGGCGTGCCCGCCCGGATGGTGGTGACGTCGAAGGTCTCCAGGTGGTAGATGACGTCGGGGATGGCGTCCAGGGCTTCCTGGACGGTGAACTCGATCTCGTGGTGTTGGCTGCCGATGAACTCGGCCACCTTGCGGGCGTATTTCGTGTCCGGGGCGCCCGGGAGGCCCACGGAAAAGGAGTGCATCCGGGGCCACCAGGCCCGCTCGGTGTCCCCGCTTTCCACGCGCTTTTCGGAGAACTTCGCGGCGATGGCGGCGATGATGGAGGAGTCCACTCCGCCGGAGATCAAAAGGCCGTAGGGCACGTCGCACATGAGCTGGCGCTTGACCGCCGAGCACAGGGCGTCCCGGAGGGCTTCCAGGTCCGCCTCCCCGTCGGGGATCCTCCCGGGAGCGGCCCAGGCGGGCTCGTACCACTTCACCAGCCTGCCCTCGGAGCCCTTGTAGTAGTGTCCCGGCGGGAAGACCTCCACCTTGGGACAGACGTCGTAGAGGGCCTTCATCTCCGAGGCCACGAAGAGGTTGCCCTCCCCGTCCCGACCCCAGTACAGGGGGTTGATGCCGATGTGGTCCCGGGCGATGAAGAAGTCCCCGTCCCGGGGATCGTAGATCACGAAGGCGAAGATCCCGTTCATGAGCTTGACGAAGTCGGGACCGAGTTCGTCGTAGAGGTAGAGGATGGGCTCGCAGTCCGAGGCCGTCTGGAACTCGTGGGCTTTTTTGAGGTACCGGGCCCGGAGCTCCAGGTGGTTGTAGATCTCCCCGTTCACGGAAAGTACGCGGCCCGTGCCCTTGTCCACCAGGGGCTGGGCACCGTGGGTGACGTCCACGATGGCCAGGCGCTCGTGGCAGATCACCGCACGCTTGTCCGAGTAGACCCCGCTCCAGTCCGGGCCGCGGTGGCGGATGCGCTTGACCCGGTTGATGGCGAGCTTCCGGAGCTCGACCGGGTTACCCTTGATATCCAGGACCGTGAAGATTCCGCACATGGCACTCTCCGAAACAGGAAGACTGGTGCGGGATTATCCAATAAAACGGCCGTGCGGGACAAGGGCTTGTTTCTGTAAAAAGATACATTTTTCCGAAATCGGCCCTATCCTGCCTCAGGATCCGGGGCGCCGGGACCTTTCGGGGTATCCAGGGGAAAGTCGACCCGGAACCGGGCGCCGCCGTCGTTCTCCCAGGTGAGGGTTCCTCTCAGCTGGGAGGTCAGGGCCAGGACGAGTTGGAGGCCGAGGCGTCGGGACCCCGCGGGATCGAAGCCCGGGGGCAGACCGGGACCGTTGTCGGAAACGGTAAGGCAGGCCGTTCCGTCCTTATGGGCCAGGACCACGGAGACCGCGGCGGGACCCCGTCCGGAGGCGTGCTTGAAGGCGTTCGTTACGAGCTCGGCCGTGATCAACCCGAAGGGGATGGCCGATTCCAGGGGACAACGTACGGTCTCGCAGGTTAAAGAGACCTGGAGGGGGTTTTTCCCGGCATAGCTGCTCCTCAGAAGATCGAGCAGGCGGCCGCAGTACTCGCCCAGGTCGATGTCCGTCAGATTTTCGGATCCGTAGAGCATCTCGTGCACCATGGACATGGCGGAGATCCGGGATTCCAGTCCCTTCAAGGACGCCTCGCCGTCCTCCGAACTGGCGCCCTCCTGAAGGCGGATCAGGCTCAGGGTCATCTGGAGATTGTTCTTGACGCGATGGTGGATTTCCTTGAGCAGGACGCTCTTCTCGTCCAGAAGACGGCTCAGGCGGAGGGCTTCCTCCTCCTTTTCCGCGTCCCGCCTCTGGACCGATTCCGCCATGCCGTCCAGGGCCGCCGAGATCCGCCCGAGATCCGACGAATCTCCCTCCAGACGGACCCGGGCTCCGAGGTCCCCTCCCCGGATCCGGTCCACCGCCGACCCGATCCGGGAAAGCCTCCGGCCGAAGAGGATTTCGGAGAGTATCCCGGCCAGGGCCAAAGCCAGGATCGCCGCCCCGGCCATGGCCAGGAGGTTTCGTCGGGTGATGGTGCGGCTTGCTCTCAGGATCTTTTCCCGGGGTACCGCGTAGACCACGGTGATGTAGGGCGCCGGGTCCCCTTCCAGCCGGAGCTTCCGGTACCCGAAGAAGCGGACGACTCCGTCGGAGCTGGTATCCAGGAAGGTCCCCGCGTCGTCCCCCCGCTGGATGCGAAGCCAGACTTCCTCCTTGATGGGTTTCCCGACGGGATTGGCGTCCCGGGGAGGATAGAAAAAAAGGCGTATCCCGTTCCGGTCCACGATGCCCAGGAAGGAGTCCGGATCGAGTTTGAAGGTCTCGAAGAGGACGGCATAGGCGGAGAGCTTGTATAAGGCGTTGATCGTCGCGTAGGGTCGGCCGGACTCGTCCGGGATGGGGAAGGAGTAGGAAAAGGAGGGCTCCGACTGGACCAGGCCGAGGATATACTCCCCGGTACTGAAGCGGCCGGACGTGAGGGCCCGGTGTACGTGGGGGCGGATCGACAGGTCCGTACCCCGGGCCAGGAGGGAGGAGGCCGTGACCCGGCCGGCACCGTCGGTCAGGCTGAGGTTCAGGTATTCGGGGTTGCCGCTGTGGACGGCTTGCAGGGTCCGCTCCGCGATGTCGTCGTTCCGGGACCGGAACGACGGAAGGGCCGCCAGGACGGCCAGCATCTGTCGGGTGGACTCGGTAATCCGGGTTTGAATGTCTCCGAAGGCCGCGGCTTGCCGCAGGGCTTCCGCGGCCGCCTGCTCCTCCATGTGCCGGGCGTGCTCGGCTCCGGTCACGGCGATGATGTGGAAGGCCGGGGCCAGGGCGGCCACCAGGATCAGAAGGAGGGCACTCCGGATGGAGATCGCGGGAAACCAGGATTTTCGGCTCGTAGTTCGCTCCGTTTTCGGATTTCGTTCCTTCGTATAGTATCCCGCATCCGAACCGGCGGGCAAGGATTTTATCCCGAACGAGGGCCGCGAACCGCCGGCGCGGGCTATTCCGGGCGGCGGGCCCGTTTGCCCACGGCATAGGCCCGGCGGTAGAGCGCCCTGTCGTAGCGGACGTTCATGCCCCGGAGGGATTCCTCCTCGGCGCGGATTCGTTCCAGGACGGTCTCCAGCTTGTCGTACGCGCCGGTCCGCTCCAGGAACTCCAGGTACAGGCAGTCAATCTCCCGGTCGTTCACCAGGGTGCAGAAACGCTCGAACCCGGCGGCCGCGGCTTCCGGGGTGGCGGTGCGCTCCAGGATGCGGAGATGCAGGAGGTTCCAGGGCTTCTGCTCGAAGGTTCCGTCGGGCTTCCGGGGCAGTCGGCCGAGGTAACCCGAGGCGCGCTCGAAGTCCCCCGCCTCGAAGGCGGCCGCGGCCGCCTTGTAGAGGATGGCCGGGTTGTTCCGGGCCAGCCCCCCAAGGCAGGCTTCATACTCCGCCAGGGCTTCCTCCCGGGCCCCCGCCTCGGCCAGGGCGTCCGCGTATTCGATCCGGTTCTCCACGGTCGGGGAGAAGCTCGCCTTGTTCCGCAGGTCCCGAAGCTTCTTTGCCGGGACGAAGACCCGATCCACGGCGGTCTGCGCGACGACAAGGTGCCGCCGCAGCCGCAGGCCCGGAAGGATCTCGACGATCAGGTACGCCAGTCCTCCGACGTAGGGCAGGAAGAGGACGATCCAGATCCAGTAGTATGCCCGGCCCGTCCGCATGGCGTGCACGATGCACAGGAGCTGCAGGGCGTAGGGAAGGGCGAGCAGTACGTACCGCGCCATGGGCTATCTCTCCAACTTTCGGTATACATACCTATGCGGCCGCGCCGGGCCGCGGGCCCGGCGGTTCGGTTCGCGCGAGACGCGAACCGTCCGCCAACAAACCGCCGACCGGCCGATCATCTCTCCAACTTTCGATAAACGTATCTATGTGGCCGGTCCGCGGAGGCGCCGAGCTTCTCACGGCGGTACTCGGCGTACTCGGTCCAGTTGCCGTCGTACCAGACCACCTCCCCGTCCTCGAAGGCCAGGATGTGGGTGGCCACCCGGTCCAGGAACCACCGGTCGTGGCTGACCACCAGGGCGCAGCCCGCGAAGGAATCCAGAGCCTCCTCCAGGGCGCGCAGGGTGTTCACGTCCAGGTCGTTCGTCGGCTCGTCCAGCAGGAGGACGTTCGCGGCGGTCTGGACCATCAGGGCCAGGTTCAGGCGATTCCGCTCGCCCCCGGACAGGACCCCGACCTTCCTCTGCTGGTCCGCCCCGGAGAAGTTGAACCAGGAGCAGAAGGCCCGGGAGTTGATCTCCCGGGTTCCCCCCAGCTTGACGATGTCCAGGCCCCCGGAGAGCTGTTCCCAGACGGACTTGTCCGGATCCAGGTTCCCCCGCATCTGATCCGCATAGGCCAGCTTTACGGTCTCCCCCAGCCGCAGGGTCCCGGAGTCGGGTTTCTCCTCCCCCGTGATCAGCCGGAGCAGGGTGGTTTTACCCGCCCCGTTGGGCCCCACGATGCCCACCACGGCCCCCGGGGGTACCTCGAACTCGAGTCCCTGGAAGAGGACCTTGTCCCCGTAGGACTTCGAAAGCCCCTTGGCCTCGATCACCACGGATCCCAGCCGGGGACCCGCGGGCAGGAAGATCCTGGTTTCCTTGATCTTCTCCCGGCCGTCCTCGGCCAGGAGCTTCTCGTACTGGGAGATGCGGGCCTTGCTCTTGGCGTGCCGTCCCTTGGGGCTCATGCCGATCCACTCGAGTTCCCGGGCCAGGGTCCGGGCCCGCTCGCTCTCGCCCTTCTCCTCCTGCTCCAGCCGCTGGCGCTTCTGGTCCAGCCAGCTCGAGTAGTTGCCCTTCCAGGGGATGCCCTCCCCCCGGTCCAGCTCCAGGATCCAACCGGCCACGTTGTCCAGGAAGTACCGGTCATGGGTCACTGCGATGACGGTGCCCGCGTACTCCCGGAGGTGGCGCTCCAGCCAAGCCACGGTCTCCGCGTCCAGGTGGTTCGTGGGCTCGTCCAGAAGGAGGATGTCCGGCTTTCGCAGGAGGAGGCGGCAGAGGGCTACCCGGCGGCGCTCTCCCCCGGACAGGACGTCCACGACCTGGTCTCCCGGAGGACAGCGCAGGGCTTCCATGGCGAACTCCAGGCGGGAGTCCAGGTCCCAGGCGTCCGCGGCGTCCAGTTTTTCCTGGAGGGCGGCCTGCCGGGTCGCGAGCTTGTCGAAGTCCGCGTCGGGATCCCCGAAAGCCTCGTTCACCTCGTCGAATTCTTTCAGGAGGTCCACGATCTCCTGGACCCCCTCGCTGACGATCTCCTTGACGGTCCTGCCGGTCTGGAGCTTGGGCTCCTGCTCCAGGAAACCGATGGTGTAGCCCGGGGAGACGGAGGTCTCCCCGGCGAATTCGGTGTCGACCCCCGCCAGGATCCGGAGCAGGCTCGATTTGCCCGAGCCGTTGAGGCCGATGACGCCGATCTTGGCGCCGTAGAAGTAGGAGAGACTGATGTCCTTGAGGACCTGCTTGGTGCCGTGTCGCTTGGAGACGCGGTACATGGAATAGATGATCTTCTTGTCGTCGACGGTTGCCATGCCGAAAGGATACACCGCCGGGGGCGGGGCTGTGTAGGGTAGGCACGGACGGGATCACGAAGGGGGCTTGGTATAGATAATTCATTATTCATTAAATAAATATTTATATAAAATATTTGACAGCAGGATAAATCCTGCCTAGAGTTGAAGGTGGATCGAGTTCTTCCTCGGCTCCGCATCGTCAACGCCCGATCCGTAGGACATGGGACCGCACCGCACGGCCGGTCGGTTCCCTTCGTGAAGGATGACGGCGGCCCCCGAGCAGGTTCTTTCGGGCTGTCGGCTCCGCGGCAATACGGTAAAAAGGAGCCCGCCATGACCCTTATCAAGCACGTACTCCGGAACAAGATGACCCTCCCCGTGACCGTGGCGCCCGGCGATACGGTGTACTCGGCCCTGGAAGCCATGGCCAAGCACAACATCGGCGCCGTACTCGTCATGGACGGCAAGCGCCTGGTCGGAATCCTTTCGGAACGGGACTACGCGCGGAAGGTCGTTCTGAAGGGAAAACTCTCCAAGGACACCCTGGTGCGGGAGATCATGAGCGAGAAGGTCCACTTCGCCACGCCCGACCAGTCCGTGGACGAGTGCCTGGCCCGTATGACCCATGCCCGGTTCCGGCACATGCCGGTCCTGGACGGGGAGAAGAACGTGATCGGCATCGTCTCCATCGGGGACCTGGTGAAGGAGAAGATCGCGGAGCAGGAATTGGTGATCGACCAGCTCCAGCAGTACATCACCGCGGGCTGAGGGCCTGCCCGGCGCGGCGGTCCGTCAGCCCGGGCCGCCGCGCCGGTGCCCGATACCCGGGCGCCTCGAAACCTTCCTACTTCGCCCCGGCCAGGACGACGGCCAGGTCCTCTCCCCGCAGTATCCGAATATCCAGTTCCGCCAGGACCAGATCCACCTCGGTCCGGAGCACGTCCGAGACGGCACGGTCCCAGTCCGTCCGGGCCGCATCGGCCTCGTCCGCGGGGACCGTGCCCGCCGCGGCCAGGTCCCGCAGGCGCTCCCACTTGCGCCGGGAGAGGTCCGCGATCCGTTTCTGGATCTCCACCCGGTCCGCGAGGAAGGCCCGTCGCTCCTCCAGGGCCCGGGCGCGCTCCCGGGCCGTCTGCTCGGCTGCCCGGAGGTTCGCGGCGGCGGCCCGGGCTGCGAGGGCGTCCGACCGGGACCGCAGGGCCCGGGCTTCCCGGACGCTCAGGGGCACGTCCAGGGTCAGGGTGAGGTTGAGGTTCATCCCCGCGCCGGTCCCGCCGCCGAAGTAGTCGGACAGGACGGATCCCAGGTCGTCCGGGTCCGCCCGCGTGTCCGGATACCTGGGTTCCAGGGAGAGGCTGGCCCCGAAGGACGCGGCGTCCGATACGGCCCGGGCCGCGGCGTCCGCGGCGGCCCTCTCCAAGGCCAGGGCGGCCCGGGCCGCCTCCGGGGCGGTACGGGGTTCGGGAGCCGGGGCGGGGGCCAAAGCCGGAAGCCGGCCGGAAAGGGCGGGAGCCTCGGCCAGGCCCAGGAGGCCCGCGAGCCTCCGTTCGGCGTCCCGAAGGGAAAGCCGGGTCTCCTCCCGGGCGGCCCGGAGGGTCTCCGCGGCCAACTCCAGCTCCAGGGCCGCGTCCTCCGTGGCGGTCCCCCCCCGCCTGCGGAGCAGGGCGCTCTCCGCCCGCCTGCGCGCGGTCTCCAGACCGGCCGTCTGGGTGTCCAGCACCGCCCGGAGTACCAGGACCCGGCCCGCCAGGTCCACGGCCCCCCGGACCGCCTGGTTGCGGCGGCCCAGGTCGTCCAGGGCCGCCTGGTCCGACGCCAGTTCGGCGGAGCGCTTGGCCCCCGCCGCCGCGGCTACGGGCAGGAACTGGCCGCCCGCCCCCAGGGGCTGGCGGAGGTTCGCGGACAGGGACGGGGTAAGCTCGTATTCCAGGGTTCCGTCCGTGTCGATCGCCTTGAAGGCCGCCTTGGCCCCGGCGCTCAGAGTGCCCGCCGTGGGCAGGGCCTGATTCAGGGTAAGGCCGCCGCCGGCGCTCAGGGTGCGGGCGTCGGCGTAGTCGAACCCCGTGAAATCGAAGATCCGCCGCTGGTCCAGGGAAAAGGGGGTCAGCCCCAGGATGAAGCGGGGCCGGGCCTCGTCCAGCTTGAGCTCGTACTGAACCCGGGCCGTCTGGGCGGCGGCACGGGAGGCGGCCACCGCCGGATCGTTCTCCAGGGCCCGGACGGCGACCTGGGACAGGGTGAGGGGGGATCCGGTCGGACCGGGTCCGGCGGCCTGGGCGGCGGCCGGCAGGATCGCCGCCAGCGCGGCGAAGGCGGCCGCGGCCGCCCGCAGGAACGCAGGGTTCATGACGATTTTCCTTCGTACCGTGTTCATACCGCGGCTCCCTTCGCGACCCGGGGCCTGCGGTCGAACAAGAGGCCGTACAGGGCCGGCACCACGGTGACCGCGGTGGTCGTGGAGAAGATGAGGCCGAATATGATCGTGGAGGCCATGGGACTCCAGACCACGGAGTATCCGCCCAGGCCCAGGGCCGTGGGCAGCAAGCCCGCGATGGTGGTGACGCTGGTCAGGAAGATGGGCCGAAGGCGGGTGACGGCCGCGTCCACCACGGCCTCCGCCACGGGCTTTCCGTTCCTCCGGTCCTCGTTGATGAAGTCGATGAGGACGATGGAGTCGTTGACGGAGATCCCCGCCAGGGCCACCCCCGCGTACAGCACCGTCGTGGAGAAGGGAGTCCCGGAGAATACCAGGTAGAGGATCACCCCCGAAAAGGCGATGGGAACGGACAGGAGGATCAGGAAGGGCTGGGTGTAGCTCTTGAACTGGGCTCCCAGGACCGCGTAGATCAGGAAGAGCCCGATCAGGAAGACCCGCAGGATCTGGACCAGGAGGTCCGCGAACTCCGCGAACTCGCCTCCCACGATCAGAGTCTGGTCGGGATGGCGGGAGGCGACCTCGGTCCGGAACCAGGCGCGGATGTCCGCGTTGATCCCCTGGATTCCCTTCTTGTCGTAGGCCTGGGAAGCGACCTCCACTTCCCGCTTGCCGTCCACGCGCTTGATGGAGGCCAGGGCGGCCCCCTCCACGAGCTCCGCCACGGCGGAGAAGGGGACGAGGCGGCCGTCCGCCGCGGGAATCTTGAGCTCCCGGAGGCGCTCCACCGAGGAGGCTCCCCCGGTGCCCTCGTACCGCACGATCACGTCCAGTTCCTCGTTGCGGAAGAAGACCGTGCCCGCGGGGAGCCCGTCGTAGGATCCCCGAATGAAGGATCCGACGGCGGCCACGGATAAACCGTAGGACGCGGCCCGCTCCTCATTGATGCGGACCCGAAGTTCCGGGGTGCCGGATTGGAGAGTGTCCTCGATGTTGAAGAGTTCGGGGTATCCGGCGAGGCGCTCCCGCATCAGGGCCGCGGTCTCGATAAGTCCGTCGTAGTCGTCGCCCCGGATACGGAATCCCACGGGGGGCGAGACGGGAGGTCCGGATTGGGCCTTCCGGTACAGCACGTTCTCCGGTCCGGGTATATCCGAGGTCATCCCCTTGATCTCGTCCATCACCGCGGTCACGGAACGCTTTCGTCCCTCCCGAACCTCCGTCAGGTCCACCACGATCTGACCCACGTTGCCCGCGGAGGTCCCCCCGCTCCCGTCCGATCGGAATCCCACGGAAGAGATGACGTTGGCAACCTCGCCGTTCCCCTTCAGGGGCAGGATGCGCTCCTCGAAGGCCCGGATGGTCCGCTCGGTCGCCTCCCGGTTCGTGCCCGCGGGCATGTCCAGGTCGATGTAGAACAGGGTGAAGTCCTCGGCGCTGAAGAGGTCCTGGCGGATGAAGGGAATCGTCGAGAAGATGGCGACGGTCACGACCGCGAATCCGAGGACCACGAGCCTCCGACGGCCGTACAGTCCCTTCACGAAGCGCTCGAAGCCCGGGCGGATGCGCTGGAAGAAGTCCGGCTTGGAGCTCAGCCTGTCTCCCCCCGGCCACTCGGCGGCATGGGAGGGGATGAAGAGGATGGCCTCCAGGGTGGAGGCCAGGAGGGCGATGATCACCGTCAGGGGAATGACCCGCAGGAACTTCCCGATCGTGCCGGGCAGGAGCATGAGGGGGAGGAAGGCCGCCACGGTGGTCAGGGATGAGGAGACGACGGGCCAGGCCACCTGGGCGGTGCCTTCTATGGCCGCCCGTTTCTTGTCGTACCCCATATACCGCAGGCGGTAGGTGTTCTCGGTGATGACGATGGCGTGGTCCACGATCATGCCCAGGACCAGGACCAGGCCGAAGAGGGTGTTGGAGTTCAGGGTTTCCCCCATGGCCTCCAGGATCACGAAGGTGATCGCGAAGGTCACAGGGATGCCCAGGGCCGTCATCAGGGCGTTCCGGACTCCCAGGAACAGAAGGAGGATCACGGACAGGAGGATGAGCCCCTGGACCGCGTTGGACACCAGGACGTCCACGCTGTCCCGGATCTGCACGGTGGAGTCGTTGACCAGGTCGATCCGGACGCCCTCCGGCAGGCCCGGCCAGGTTTCCTCGACTATCTTCTTGACCCCGTCGATGACCCCGATGGCGGAGCCCCGGGGAACCTTGCCCACTCGGAGGATCACGGCGCGTTCCCCGTTGATCCGGGCTGTGTCCCCGCTTTCGTCGAAGGCCTCGTAGACCCGGGCCACGTCCCCCACGTGGACCACCGCCCCGGAGGGTCCCACCCGGCGGACGATGACCTTGTCGAAATCCCCGATCCCCTGCAGGGAACCCACGGTCCGCAGGATGTATTCCCGGGACACCGTCTCCAGGGTGCCGCCCGGCACGGTCACGTTCTTCTGCTGGACCGCGCGTAGGACCTCGGACAGGGATATTCCGACCGCTTCCAACCGTTCCCGGTCCGCGTCCACGACGATCCGCCGGTCCCGGTCCCCGACCAGGTCCACGGTGGAGACGTCCTTGACCTCCAGGATCCGGTCCCGGAGGGTCCGGGCGATACGGTTCAACTCCTCGTAGGCGGCCGGGCCCGAGACGGCGACCTCGATGACCGGCAGGAAGTCGTTGGACGAGAAATCGTCCACCAGGGCCTGCAGGGTCCCATCCGGCAGTTCCACCCGGCCGAACCGGGTGCGCACGTCCTGGAAGAGGCGGTCGAACTCGTCGTTGGAGATCCCGTCGTCGAACTCGACCCGCACGATCGCCAGGCCGTCGGAGGCGACGCTCTGGATACGCTTGAGGTTGTCCAAGCCCTGCATCTCCCGCTCGATCTTGACGACCACGGAGCGTTCGATGTCCCCGGCGGAAACCCCGGGATAGGGGACCGCTATGTTCACCCAGAAAAACGGCACCTCCGAGAACTGTTCCTGGGGCATACGGGCTATGCTGAAGGTCCCCAGGACCAGGACCGTGACCAGGACGATGGTGAGCAGGACGCTGTTCTCGGTCGAGAATTTGGGCAGGTTCATGTCCGGCTCCTATTCCCAGTCCGCCGTGTCGCCCCGCTCCGTGGATACCACGGGAACCCCGGGCCGGAGCCGGGTCAGGGCGCTGATGATGAGCTTTTCGCCTTCCGCCAGACCCGAAAGGATCTCGGCCCGAACCCCGGACCTGCGGCCCAGGGTGACGGGGCGCACCTCCGCGGTGCCTCCCCGGTCCACGAAAACCGCGAAGTCCGGGCCGCGGCGCACCAGGGCGGCGCTGGGGATCACGACCAGGGGTTCGGATTTGCGAGCCGCTATGGAGACCGAGGCGGCCATGCCGGACTTCACCCGGCCGGCAAACCCGTTCCGGAAGGCGACGACCACGGGAAAGCTTCCGGTCGCGGGGTCAGCTCCCGCGGCCACGGCCGCCACGGTCCCCTCTACGAAGTCCTCCCCCAGGGCCGCGGGCACGTAGACCTTCACGGCCGCTCCCTGCTCGATCAAACCCACCTCCCGCTCGCCCACGCCAACCGTGATCCGGAACGAGGATGTGTCGATGATCCGGGCGACCCGGGCCCCCGGGGCTATCGTTGCGCCGACGGTGGCCACCTCGTCCTTGGCGGCGATCACCCCGGAGACGGGGGCCCGCAGGCGGGTGTCGTTGAAGGACTTGAGGGCCGTCTCGTACTGGGCCTTGGCCCCGCTGGCGTTGCCCCGAGCTCGGGTCAGGTCCGCCGGGGCGGCCCGGCCCGCGGCGGCCAGCTTTTCCGTGGCGTCCAGCTCCAGCCGGGCGGCCTCGTACTGCTCCCGGGACCGGTCCAGGTTCAAGGCGGCTATGCGGTCGTCCACCCGCAGGAGCTCCCGGCCCTCCTCGACCCGGTCCCCCAGGCTGAAGGTCACGCTCTTCACGAGGCCCTGGGTCTCGGAGACCACGAAGGCCTCCCGGATCCCCGCGACGGTGCCGGATGCGCGGATCTCGTCCGCCAGGCTGCCCCGGACTACCTTGAGGGATTCCACCGCCACCGTTTCGGTCGTCTGTTGACCTTCCCAGGCGGTGGCACCGGCCACCCCGTCGGGTTTGCCGCAGGACGCGGCCAGGAAGGCCAGGGAACCCAATGCTGCCCAACTCCAACGCGCACGGACGCTCATGAAATCCTCCAGGATGGTTTTGCATCGAGGGAGCCGGGGCTCGGTCGGGCGTAAAACCTCGAATAATATAGTAATAGTTCCTAAAACAGAAAAGAGATTTCTGATTGATCCAATTCCCCTCCAGTATTGGACAGGAGAAACGGGATTGCCAGTCCGGTCCGGCGGGGCTACTCTTGAAGCCATGAAGGATGCCCATAATCGTGCGCGCCCCCGGCCCATCGAACCCATCTTCAAGAGCGTTTCCAGCGGCACCGCGGGCAGCGTCCCGGGCACGCCCATCTACATCGGAGACCGGACCCCCGTGGAGGCGACGCTGTCCCTGATCCAGTACAACGCCGAACAGGTCTCCTTCATCACCCCCGAGTCCCTGGAGGAGATCCTGGCCATGCAGGAGGAGGGCATGGTCAACTGGGTCAACGTGAACGGACTGGCGGACCAGGACCTGGTGAAACGTCTGTGCGGGTACTTCCGGCTGGAGGCACTGACCGTCGAGGACATCCTGAACACCGAGCACCGCCCGAAGGCGGAGGATTTCGGGACCTACTTCCTCCTGATCACCAAGATGATCACCCGGAAGCCCGACTGCACGGTCGAATACGAGCAGGTCAGCATCGTGATCACCCCCTTCGGGGTCCTGACCTTCCAGGAGGTTCCCGGGGACTGCTTCGGCCCCGTCCGGGAGCGCCTGCGGACCGGGGTCGGCCGCCTCCGGCGGCTGGGACCCTCGTACCTGGCCTACGCCCTGCTGGACGTGATCACGGACAATTACTTCTCGGTGCTGGAATCCCTCGGGGACCAGCTGGAAACCCGAGAGGAAATCGCCGCCGCGCGGTCCTCGGGAAACCGCTTCATGGTGGAACTCCAGGGGATCAAGGCGGACCTGAACCGGATGCGCCGGACCGTCTGGCCCGTACGGGAGGCGGTCGGGGCCCTCCTTCATTCCCAATCCGACATCCTGGAGGACGGCCTGGACCCCTTCCTCCGGGACCTCTACGAGAACACGGTCCAGGTCCTGGACTCCCTGGAGGTCTACCGGGAAGCCGCCGCGAGCATCCAGGAAGTTTACCTGTCCTCGGTCTCCAACCGGATGAACGAGGTCATGAAGGTCCTGACCATCATCTCCACCATATTCATTCCCCTGACCTTCATCGTAGGGGTTTACGGGATGAACTTCCAGTATATGCCGGAACTGGAGCAGCCCTGGGCCTATCCGGCCACCTGGGGAGTCATGCTCGCCATTGCCCTGGGCATGGTGGCGTACTTCAAGAAGAAGAAGTGGTTCTGAAAAGGAGCGTTGTCAGGATTTCACCACGGAGCGCACGGAGGACACGGAGAAAAGGCTAAGAATGAATTACGGGAATAAGCGATGAATATTGAGCGTTTCCGGGCGACCCGGTTCTATCCCTCTTCTCCCCTTTTTTCACCTCCGTGAGCTCCGTGTACTCTGTGGTGAGTTCCTAATATAGTGTTTTATATAAATTCTCCATCCGCGAATCTTGACCGGTGATGTATTACGGTATAGGATAGCCCGTCGCCCCCCGTCTCCGCCGCGCCCGGCCCGAACCCTGTACATACCCCGCGCGCGAGGACGAGGACCCTTCCGTTCACGACTATCGTGCAATCCTCCCGCCCCCGCTCTTGCTGGAGGCCGGAAACCGCGAGAGCGTGGGAATCGGACGTCCGGGGCGCCATCCGATCTCCGGTAGGTCGACCGGACAGGCCGACACCCCATAAGGAGCAGCGTTTCGATATGGAGAAAAAGACATTCCGAGGCGGCGCGCATCCGCCGGAGCGGAAGGATCGAACCAGCGAACTTCCGATCGAATATGTGCGCTCGGTCAAACAGGTCGTGGTCCCGGTCAACCAGCATTTCGGGCCCCCCATCCAGCCCCTGGTCAAGGTCGGGGACACGGTCAAGCGCGGGCAGAAGATAGCCGACGCCGAGGGGCGCATGACGGTCCCCGTCCATGCCCCGATCTCCGGAGTCGTGAAGAAGATCGAGCCCCGCCTCCAGCCCAACAACGCGGAGGGTCCGGCCATCGTCATCGAACCGGACGGGTCCGACGCCGTGGACTTCCTGCCGGTTCTGGACGCCTTCTCCTGCACCAAGGACCAGGCCCTGGCCCGGATCCGCGAGGCGGGAATCGTGGGCATGGGCGGCGCGGGCTTCCCGGCCCACGTCAAGCTGGCCCCGCCCCCGAACAAGCCCATCGACGTGGTCATCGCCAACGCCGCGGAGTGCGAGCCCTACCTGACCATCGACGAGCGCCTCCTGGAGGAACGATCCGGGGACGTGGTGGACGGCATGGCCATCCTCTTGAAGACATTGGGCGTCGCCAAGGGCGTCATCGGCCTGGAGGCCAACAAGGAGCACCTGGTTTCCCTCCTCCGGAAGACCATCGACGAACGCCGCCGGGAGGGCCAGGAGATCTCCGTGATCGTCCTGGAGACCAAGTACCCCCAGGGCGGCGAGAAGATGCTGATCACCGCCATCACGGGCAAGGAAGTCCCCTCCGGTGGGCTTCCCATGGACGTGGGCTGCGTGGTGCAGAACGTCGGCACCCTGGCCGCCGTGGCGGACGCCTTCAACAAGGGTCAGCCCCTGATCGAGAGGGGCTTCACCATCACCGGCGGGGCCTGCAAGACCCCCAAGAACCTGGTGGTCCCGATCGGGACCCTGGTCTCGGACCTGGTGCCCGACACGGTCCAGGTGGATGACGAGAACCTGGCCCGGGTGGTGGCCGGCGGTCCCATGATGGGTCCGGCCGTGCCCTCCTACGTCTTCCCGATCCAGAAGAACACCTCCGGCGTCCTTTTGATGGACAAGGCGGAGGCCCGGTACTTCCAGGAACAGCCCTGCATCCGCTGCGGGCGCTGCATGCGCGCCTGCTCCTGCCGCCTCTCCCCGGCCCTCCTCAACGAGGCCCTGAACGCCGGGGACCTGGATGCCGCGGAAGCCATCGGGGTCCTGGACTGCATCGAGTGCGGGACCTGCAGCTTCGTCTGCCCCTCCCGGATCCAGCTGGTCCAGCGCTTCCGCATCGGCAAGCAGCTCCTCCGCGCCAAGAAGCAGAAGGAGGCCCAACGTGCCCGCTAATTCCCTGCTCCTGTCCTCCAGCCCCCACATCTACAGCGGAGTAAGCACCCGCCGCCTGATGCTCTCGGTCATCATCGCCCTCCTGCCCGCGACGGTCTTCGGGGTCGTCCTGTACGGCCTGCCCGCCCTGGGGGTGATCCTCACCTCCGTGGCGGCTTCCGTCCTTTCGGAGGCCGGGTTCCGGGCCCTGCTCAAGCGGGACATCCGGATC
>Ga0116154_10000693_pt1 | contig 35464 bp, 44 predicted proteins | sample AD_UKC030_MetaG_FD_89898 | JGI IMG/M metagenome (GOLD analysis project Ga0116154, IMG submission 89898) | Active sludge microbial communities of municipal wastewater-treating anaerobic digesters from USA - AD_UKC030_MetaG | ecosystem: Engineered > Bioreactor > Anaerobic > Digestate | place: USA... | reverse complement strand
TAATGGAAAAGGAAGAAAGAACTTAATGAACAATCTTCTTCTAGATAGCGGGTATGCTCCAGGACCTATTACTCCATCAAGACCTGTCCAGGTCGATCCAGAAACCAATCCTTTCTCCTCCTCAGATATTGAGGAGATGAAATCCAAGGCTCGTCTACAGTTTGGTGATTCATTAGTTTTAGAAAGATCACTCAAGGATTCTATTTCATTAGAAGAGGAAAAGAAAGCTCTTGATGATCTTATCAATGGAGATGGAAATGACTAGACGTGAGATCATTCATAATATAGTCCAGACCCATCCTAAAATCAAACTCAGCACGCTCAAAGAATGGGTAAGGATTGATGAAGATCTTCCTTCTACAGTCGAAGAATGGATTGATCTGAGAAATCGTATAAGGAAAGACGAAGGAGAATGGGCTATTAATAGATAGTCCTATGTTCATAAAATGAACAAAGGTTACATTACACTTTATTCAAAGGGAGGATTTGAAATGTCTTTTAAGGATGACTTAAATAACTTCTTACAAAGAAAAGAAAGGAGGAAAGAAGTAAAACCAGAGCCTATTCCTGGAACAAGAAAATCCTTTGGTGTCGGCAAGCATTGTAGGATATGTAAGAGTAAGCCAAATCTCTTCGACCCTAAAGCAAAAAATGGTCCTGTAAAGCACTATACGAAAGAAGAGATTATGGCTTACGAGAATGATCTCAGGGAGAAAGGACTATTACGGTGAAAGGAGAGCAACGAAAGAATAGCATAATAGGTGTATGTGTCTTGCTTGGATTTATCATCTGGGATAAATACTGGTACGCTACAGGAATCTTATTCGCTGTAGCTTCGGCTATAATGATACTAGATTATATAAAGGAGTTCTTCAATGACAGAAGAAGAGATCAATGACCTGGAGGCTGAAAAGGAACTTTATAGAGAAGTCTTACGAGGACTGAATATAAAACTTTCCAGCGCAAGACATACTCTTAAGGAACTCGAATCTCGTTGGGCTGGAGTAGAGAAAGAATACGAGAGGCTTGATAGACTCATAGCAATGGAGACGAAGAGAATAGTTCTACCGTCAAAAGTAGCTGCTCCTAAGAAAGAAATCTCTGCTTCAGAAGCAGCTACCCTTCTCGCGTTGTTAGGAGCTAACATCAAACCTCTAAAAAAGGAAGAAGATCCAACAGATCTTCTTGATGAAGTAGAGGAAATCTTACTTGAGGAAGAGGAGGACTAAATGCCTTTAATAGTTATAGAGATCACTCAAGGTGACACAATCCAGAACGTTATCGAGACAGCTTCAAAAGTAGCAAAGGCTATTAATAAAACTCTTTCTTTCAGATTTAATAGACTCCAGGTGGTAGTAGGACCCAACCATGACCCTGATGTAGTAGTAGCTGACTACATAAAACGTGCTTCAATAGCAGAAGAAGAGGAGGGATACTAATGCCTATGTTTGGTAAAGCTTCTTTAAATCACTTATTGCAGCTTCATCCTTCACTTCAGGAAATCCTCCTTGAGGCTATAGAGATAATGGATTTCTCTATTGTCTGTAGCTATCGAGGAGAGAAAGCCCAGAACGCTGCTTTTGCTGCTGGGAAGTCTAAGAAGAAATTTCCTTTCAGCAAGCATAATATGAGACCTTCACCAGCGGTAGATCTCTGTCCTTATCGTGAAGGACTTAAATGGAATGACAAGGAAGCATTCTATCTTCTCGGAGGGATTCTTAAGGCTATAGCTTACAAGCAAGGAAAGAAGATTAGACTCGGCCTTGACTGGGACGGAGACAACGATGTGCATGATCAGACCTTCAATGACTTAGGTCACGCAGAGATCTTAATGGAGGTGTAGGATGAAAGAAAAGATGTGTAACGGCGCGACCCTCGAGCGCGTGGAGGGGTGAGTATGGAATTACCGGAGAGAATCTGGATAACAGAGGGACGCGTTAAGAGCTTAACGTGCGGGGTGTACTGGACGTCTCCCGCAGAATGCCCGGTGGAAGATGACGTTGAATACATCCGCGCCGAAGCGGTGAAGTGTCTGGTGGAGGCGGCGAAGGAGGCGTTAGAATTGATGCTCACTGATTCAACGTGTTTCGGGCTAGGCGTGTGCAAGTATTACACTGAATGCACGCGCCCCGATGGAGAATGCCAATTCGTCCTCAGATTACAGGCCGCGCTTGCGGCGGTGGAGGGGTGATGCTGAAGCGGCACATCAAGCGCAACGCGGCCCAATGCCTGAAATGCGGCGAGGTCATAGAATCCCGCCATCGGCACGATTTCGTCACCTGCTCCTGCGGTGCCCTGTCCGTGGACGGCGGGAAGGACTATCCTCGTAGGGTGTACGTGGATGAAAGCCAGTTCGTGGATATGGTTGAGTACGAGAAGGAGACCTCTCTTGCATAATATAGTACTTAACGCTGGGAGTCAATATTATGGAGAACGTTCAAAACCACACGAAAATGGCTTGACACCTATGATAACTTCATATATCATGGTGGGTAATCGAAGGAAAGATTCACAATGAATCTTACCAATATAAAACAAGGAGGTAACACATGAAGGATTTAGTCGTCACTGCGAAGAATGGTAAGGAAGAGGGCTCTCCGAGCGCGTCGGTAACAGTGAAGGTTCCTGAGACTCTGGCTGAGGCACAGCAGATGTATGGTGAGGCTGCTATTCTCTCCAATGCTATGGCCAACGGTATCATCACCTTGCAGGCTGGTATTAGGCGTGAGCTTAAGGCCGGCAAGAAGCCTGAGGAGATCGCAACGAAACTCGCAGCGTGGAAGCTTGGTGTTGCTGTTGAGCGTTCTGCTGTCGATCCGAAGGCTGCGTTCATGGCTCGCTTCCAGGCGATGACTCCTGAGGATCAGGCTGCGGAGATCAAGAGGCTTCAGGATCTTGCAAAGGGGGTCAAGAAGGGTTAGGGCAGTTTCATTATCTCCTGGGGAGCAGGGGCTTAGCCTTCCTCACCTCTGCTCCCCTTTTAAAGGCTTCATAAGCCACAACTTAATACAAATGGAGGCCACTTATGATAGGGCTAAAAGGTATAGATCGTGATTCTCTATTCTGGTCAAAGGTAGATCAGAAAGAAAACTATGAATGCTGGCCTTGGAAAGCAAGTACAAATAAGGACGGGTATGGCCAGTTTTGGATTGGAGATACTTACGTTCCAGCACATAGATATGCTTACTGCTTTGTTACGAGAGAATATATAACCTCTGAAGATCTAATACTTCATCACTGCGATAATCCTTCTTGCTGTAATCCTAGACATCTTTTTAGAGGAACTGCTCAAGACAACGTAAATGATAAGATGTCTAAAGGAAGGCATGGATTTAAAGCTCATCCTAGAAACTATGAAGGTGAAGTATGGTTAATGAGAAGACTATATAGTGCTGGAATCTCGTCTAACAAAGTAGCTAGAATGTTTAAGAGAGATCAGGGATCTACATATCGTCTACTTCATAATACTAATTATACTTATAAGGAGGCTATATGAGTAGACGAGGGATAATGTTAGCATATCCATTCGAGGAAAAGCGTCTTCTCAAATGGACTCCTCCTTATATAGTCCAGCCTAAACTTGACGGTGTAAGATGTCGCTATCAAGGATTTGGCGGAGATACTTCCTTCCTACTTTCATCTGAGGAAAACCCTATATGGGGAGTACCTCATATAAAGGATTGGTTAGACTCTACTATTGAAGGGAATTATCACCTTGACGGGGAACTCTACCTCCACGGAATGAACTTTGAGGACATAGTCTCAATAACTTCAAGGGAAAACTCTCTTCATTCAGAGTTTCAATCTCTCGAATACCATATCTTTGATGTGATAGCTCCTGGGCTACTTCAGTCACAAAGGCTTCAAATCCTAAATAGCTTTGAGCCTCTATTCAAGCACAGCCCTATAAAGATTGTGAAGTTCTATCTCGCTTCTAATCTTGAAGAAGTCATGCGATGCTATGATCAAATTTTGAACGAAGGGTATGAAGGAATAGTCCTTCGTGAGTGGAATAACCTTTATATTCCCAGACGATCAACTTCTCTTATGAAATTCAAGCCTAAGAAACAAGATGAGTATGAAGTAGTAGGCTACACTCAGGAGATATCTATCCATGGAGAGCCTAAGGAATCATTAGGAGCTCTAGTATGTAAGGGAGACGATGGAACCAGGTTCAACGTAGGTACTGGATTCACTCGTGAGAAACGTGAGCTCTTATGGAAGAACAGAGAATATCTTGCTGGAAGCATTTGTGTTGTTTCCTATCAACATCTAACTCATGGAGCTGGAGTACCACGATTTCCTGTATTCGTTAAAGTAATTTGAAAGGAGGCTTTATGCCTAACGTGTATGTTGTATCTAAAAGCTCACATGACTTCTCGCAGGCTAAGCGGTATGGAAAGCTTATTTTCCTGAGCGAAGGTGCGATGAATCGCTATCACGTTAACAATATGGTTAGGCAGTTTAATGGACTTCTTAAAGATTCCAGCCCCGAGGATTTCATTCTTCCTTGTGGTCTTTCAGTAATGAACTCCATTGCTTGTGCAGCGTTTGTGCTTCTCCATGGAAGGCTTAACCTCTTACTTTTCAAGAAAGGAGTATACGTAGAGCGTAACATAATATTTAAAGAAGAAGAAGAATAAAAAGGAGGAACTTTATGAACTACCCTATCCCTTATCACCCTTCATGGAGCGACTATGACTCCACGAAGATACAGGAGTACCTCGACTGTCCACGACTATTTTTCTTTAAGCGAATCCTAGGCTGGGCTCGTGAAACTCCTATCCACAACGACCTTCAATTTGGAAAGGCCTGGCATAAGGCGAAGGAAATCCTCTACACTCATGGCTTTGGATCTGATATAGTAGACCTAGCCTTCTACGAGGGATTCCTCCCTACTTATAGGGAGATATTCCCTGAAGCTACTGACGAACTCTTCTCACCAAAGACTCCTGACAATGCTCATCTCGCTCTTAGTGCTTATGTTAACTATCCTGCTAATGCTAGAGACTTCTACCTCTTCGACATCATAGACACCGAGCTTGCTGGGGTAGTACCTATCGACGCTGAGACTGATGTAATCTACAAAATCGACTTGCTCTACAGGCGCAAAGACAACGGTCACTTTGGAGTCCTTGAGCACAAGACGAAGAAGAATTCCTTCTCTCGTTCATGGACTGATCAGTGGGATCAGAGTATTCAGGTAGGTACTTACAACCATGCTCTTAACATGATGATAGCTAACGACGACTTATCTAACTCTGAAGGTGTGACAGTCAATGGCTCAGCTTTTCTCAAAACTAAATTCGACTTTGAGCGTGTGACTGTTCACAAAACTAAAGACATGATGTGTGAGTATCTTTGGAACATGAGGGAGTATATAGATCGCATCCGCCTGGATGTTGACTCACTCTCACATTGCTCTGACTCTGATCGTATAATGCAGTGCTTTTCTAAAAACCCTACCTCGTGCACTAAATATTACGGCTGCGAGATGGCGAACTTCTGTGCTGCTTGGCCAAATCCTCTTCAGCGCTGCAAGGAGCCTCCCTTTGGCTACATCATAGACTTCTGGGATCCTTTAGCTGCTGAAGCTCCTACCAAGCGTGTAGACCTGGAATTAAAGGAGTACTAATATGACTATCGAGAACGCAGACCTAGCAAAAGAACTTGCTAAAATTCAGGACTATTACAAAACTGATCCTCAGCAGGAAAAGTTCAACGTTCTTCTCATGGGAGAGTCTGGTACAGGAAAGTCATTCTTTTCTCGTACCTGCAGACAGCCTATTCACTTTGATTCCTTTGATCCTGGTGGAACAAAGTGTGTTCGATCTCTAATCGAAGAAGGGAAGATAGTTGCTGACACTAAATACGAAGCTGAGGATCCTAAACATCCTTTCGCTTTTGAGAAATGGAAGAACGACTTTGAGTGGCGTGAGAAGAACGGTTACTTCAAGCTCTTCGGGACTTACTTCCTTGACTCAGCTACTACCTGGTCAATGAGTATTATGAATCACTTGCTGAAAAAAGCAGGGATTCCTGGAGAAGCTCCTCGTTTCACAAAGGACTACACTCCACAGAAGATTGAGATTCGTAACTGGATGCAGCGAATTCTTAATCTTCCTTGTGATGTGGTAGTTACTGGTCATCTCAAACTTGACGAGGATCCTGATCGTGGTAGGATCTTCCGCTTTATGACTACTGGTGACGGAGCTATAGTAATCCCTCTAATGTTCGACGAGTTATGGGTTATGAGAACCAAGGAATCTTCCGATGGTGTTAGTTATCAGCTCCTTACTAAATCCACAGGAATGTATATGGCCCGCTCTCGTCTCGCTTCAGATGGAAAGATAGATACTATCGAAGTTCCTGATATGAAAGCGCTAAGGAAGAAGGTGAAACTGTCTACAGACGACAAACCGTTACTCAAATAAGGAGGAAGCTATGTATTATATCTTAGAACTTTCAGGCCATCAGTATCTAATCCATGGAAAGGTAGAGGATGTCTTATCTATAATGTCAAAACTGGAGCCTGTCTCTCGAGAGTATGTAGACTGTAAATATCTCTACACTCCCAGCGGAGATAATGTAATGATAGGTATTGAAACTATCAGTGAAAAGGATATAAGGTATCTCGATAAGTCTGAGATGATAGAGCTTGAAATAAAGACTACTCAAAAAGAAGCAAGTCGTAACTACGACTGGTATATCACTGAAAGAGGAAAGGTAGAAAAACTCCAGTCACAAGTAGATCAACTTCTACAATGTATATCTGAACTGAAAGGAAACTCAAATAAATCAGAAGGAGGTGAGCCAGAGAAACCTATGTCCAATGAATGAACAGAGGGTATAAGCAAAAATAAGGAATTCAAACTAACAATCAAACTCTAAGGAGGTAACACAATGAGTATTCTTGATCAGATGGAGTCTTTGGAAGGATCGCAGGAACCCAGGGTCGTCGACGCTAACAGTGAAGTAAAGCTTCGTATCCTTGATGTGAGAACTGGAAATGATAAGAATGGAAACCCTTACATCATGCCTAGGTTCGAGGTTCCCAGTGATCCGCTCGCTAAAGACTTCACCAAGTATCTTCCTGTCCCAAACGCAGATCTCAAACGTGAGGATCTCAAGAAGTTCGAGCGCTCTCGCTGGGACATGACTGAGTTCATGGCTGCTTTCGAGATCGACGTTACACGCCCAGGTGATCCTGAGGACTGGGCTGGTAAGGAAGGCTGGGCTATTCTCGGCGTCTCCAAGAGCGACGAGTATGGTGAGCAGAACTTTGTGAAGAAGTTCGTCAAGGGTCGTTAGACTATTAACCCAAGAGAGTGGTGAGCCTATAATCATCTAATGATTATAGTAGTAGCCACTCTCGTTTCTTGGAGGTTTTATGGACAAATCTAGAGTAATAGAAGTTCTCAGCGATACCCTTAAGATGTGTGCAGATAAGATTGAGCAGAAGGGAATCTACTACCACCACACAGATGATCGTCTCAGTCATCTTAGAGCTACTGCTATGGCCTCATCCCTTACTATTGAGAGATCAATCCACTCTCTTATGTCCAAGCATTTTACTGCTCTCCCTGATATGCTGGATAATCAGGATAATTTCTCAATGGCGCAGTTTGATGAATACATTATAGATATTCTTGTCTATACTGTATATCTTCGCTGTGCTCTTTTAGAGAGTAAAGTAATTGAAGGCTCTAATTCAGTCGTAGCTTCTGCCCGTCCCTTAACAGGACAGCTATTAGGTGCGAGGTCATAGTGATGAATTGGGATAGATACTTTCACTCTATCTGCATTGCAGTGTCTCACAAAAGCCCTTGCCTTTCTCGCAAGATAGGAGCTATCCTCGTAAAGGACAATAGCATTATCTCTACTGGATTCAACGGTCCTCCTCGAGGAGTTCCTCATTGCGGGAAAGAACGAAACAATTTTGAAAGAACCAATGCTCCTGATGATATGTGTCCTAGAAAATTCCTAGGATTCAACTCAGGAGAAGGCCTTGAGATTTGCCCAGCTGTTCATGCTGAGATGAATGCTGTGATAGACGCTGCTCGTAAGGGAGCTTCCACTATCGGTAGCACTCTTTACATGAACTGTCTCGTCTGTTGCAAACAGTGTATGGGCATTCTCATTAATGCAGGAGTAAAAGAGATTGTAGTTGAGGACGTAGAACACTACGACTCTCTTGTCTCCTTCTTAAGCGTCTCAAGCCAGTTCCCATTAATAAGACAATTCAACTTTGAGTAAGGAGGATTTATGAAAAGAACTATTTTTCTCATAGCTTTAGCAACCTCAATGATTATAGTATCTGGCTGTGATAATAAGACTACAGACTCTCAGATCCTTACAAAGGACCAGCTTATCAACAGGATCATGGAAGCTCCTGGTAAAGCCGATGCTGCTACTGCTGAGTTCAACTCTGCTACTCAGACAGAGAAAAACAAACTCGACGAAAAATCTGCAACAATCATAGCCCAGCTCAAGACTGACCTTCGCAAACTCCATGCTATTGATCCTATTAAAGCAGACCAGATCGTCGACGAGAACTTCCCTGGACTTATGAGGGGAGGGAATCCTCTCTGGGTTAGGAAGGCTCCTGCAGTTACTGCGCCACCGTCGGTAGTCACTGCTCCGACAGCGAAATAACTTTATCATCCTCCCTGGTCTATTCGGCCAGGGAGTTTTCCTAATGGAGGGAGTAATGAGTAGCAAAATCTTCTGGATCGACTCTGAAACCACAGGATTAATACCTAATGTCCACGCTATGATACAGATTGCAGGTCTTATTGACATAGACGGTGAGGTCGTAAGTACTTACCACACTAACATTAGGCCTCATCCAGGCGCAAGGATTGACAAGAAAGCTCTTGAAGTAAACCAGACCAAGGAATTGGATCTCTCATCCTTCCCTGATCATTACGAGGTATATAGTAGACTCACCAGTCTCCTCGAAAGTCATATAGGGAAATACGATCCTAGCGACAAGTTCATTCTCGCTGGATATAATGTAGGATTTGATGAAGGTTTCCTTCGTGCTTTATTCAAAGCCTGTGGTGACCTCTACTTCGGATCTTACTTCGCGTGGCCTAAGATAGACGTAGCAGGTCTTATAGCTGAGGAATACTGCAAAGGCCTTCGTAATGTAAACTTTAAACTCGAAACTATGTGTAGCCACTACGGGATTCCGATCAAAGCTCATAATGCTCTCGAGGATATTATAGCCACGAGGAATCTCTACTATAAATTAAAGAATGGATCTTCTTCTTAGGAGGTTTAAATGGCACCTTCTGATTACCGTCCTAGACTTTCAATAGAGCTTTCCCCTGATCAATATAAAGCTCTTCAGGAAGCTCTTCCATGGGGAACTATGAGACCACTATTCTCTGCTATCGTGGACGATATTATTATAATCTCGAAAGCAGGAATGAGTGAGCGTTTAGTAGCCGCTATAGTGGCAGGACTTGTTAAACCAAGGGAGGTAATACCCACACTAAATAAAGCAACAGAAGGAGATAACTAATGGCTACACTAGCTGATCTTGACAAAGAAGCTCTTTCTAAAATGTCTGATGACGAGCTTAATAACCTCCTTATAGGTATAAGGAGGAATCGTAGGACACCACCAGAGAAACCTAGGGTGAAGAAAGAAGCTTCAAAACCTGCCACCGGAATAACGTCAGCAGACGCAGCGAACTTACTAGCAATGCTTGGAGTGAAAACAGATGAGTAAAGACATTGAATTTGCTACTATCTCAATCGAGGAAATTGAAGTAGACGACAGGGCCAGAAAGGAAATGGGAGACCTTAAAGCTCTTGCTGCTAGTATTAAAGAATCAGGTCTCATCCAGCCTCTTGCTGTGGTTAGACAGGATAATGGTAGACCTTTCCGCCTTCTTGCTGGGGAACGAAGACTCGAAGCAAAGAAACTTAATGGAGACTCTACCACTCCAGTGAGAATATTTCCTTCTGGAATGTCTGCGCTTGAACGGAAGAGCATCGAACTTCATGAGAACTTTTATCGCAAGGATTTCACATGGATAGAGCTCATAATGCTTCAGAAAGAAGTACACGAACTTCAGCAACAGATTCATGGAAAAAAGGTATCCACTCTCGCTGATGCCAGCGGATGGAGTATGGCAGATACTGCTGAACTCCTTGGACGTGCTAAGTCCTCTGTCTCTCAAGACATTGAACTCGCTAATGCAGTATCAGTCGCGCCGGAGATCTTCGCTGAATGTAAAACTAAAAATGACGCAGCTAAGATCCTCAAGAAAATGAGTGAAACTGTTATCCGTCAGGAGCTTGCTCGTAGAGTTACAGCCGAAGGTAAAGGGTCTAACAATCTTAGGAAGCTCTCTAACTCTTATATTGTAGGAGATTTCTTTACCTTTGCAAAGCAGATGGATCCTGGAATGTTTAATATAGTCGAGATAGATCCTCCTTATGCTATAAACCTTAATGACATAAAAGTTCAGAACGAAGTAGCTTCTACTCAATACGAGCTTAAAGATTACAATGAGATAGATCCTCTCGACTACGAAAACTTTATGCGTAAGATGCTTGGTGAGGCCTATCGTCTGGCTTCTGAACATTCTTGGCTTATCCTCTGGTTCGCTCCAGATCCATGGTTTCCTTTAATGAATCAGTGGATATTAGATGCTGGATGGGAAACTAATATGCTTCCTGGAATATGGACTAAAGGTAATGGTCAGAGTATGAATCCTAATATCCGTCTGGCTAATTCCTATGAGATGTTCTTCTATGCATGGAAAGGTTCTCCTGCTCTTGCGAAAGGAGGTCGTATCAATCAGTTTGACTTCTCCCCTGTTCCGCCTCAGAGAAAGACTCACCCTACCGAGCGTCCTATTGAACTCATGCAAGAGATCTACTCTACTTTCGGTTTCGAAGGCTCACGAATCCTAATCCCTTGCGCTGGGTCAGGAACTGGAATCATTGCTGCTGATCAGGTAAAGATGTCTGCTATTGCAACTGATATAAACTCTGCGTACAAAGACGGATTTATTGTGAAGCTCAGCGAGTATCTAAACGGTAATTAAACCTTCGTTCAAAATATGAACATAGGGAGGTAATCCTAATGCCCTTACCCAAAGGAGCTATCCCTGGCCAAGGACCTTTAGAGGCTCCTATTGCTCTAATAGGCGAACAGCCTGGAAAGCAAGAAGTAATCTCTCGAGAGTGTTTTGTCGGACCTGCAGGGAGGGAGCTTAACAATCTCCTACGTGCGGCTAATATCCCTCGTACTTCGTGCTACATTACTAATGTGATAAAGGATCTCAATGCGCCTCTAAAGCATTATATAGAGTTCACCAACAGAGGACCTATCACTGGAGTAATGTGGCAGGATTATCTTTTAGTGCTTAAGGAAGAACTTGAATATGTCAGACCTTATATTGTTGTAGCAGTAGGCGGTGTAGCTCTCTATGCTCTCACAGGAAGAACAGGAATAACTAAATGGCGAGGTTCGATTATAGAATCCACCCTCGTTCCTGGCCTTAAAGTTATTCCTACTCTCCATCCTGCAACTGTCATCCCTCCAAAAAACCAGTTCCTCAATAAGTATTTAATCCAGAACGATCTCATTCGTGCTCGTGAGCACTCTGGCACTCGTGAGATGGACATTACTGAACGGACAGTAATCATCCGACCTAATTATTATCAGGTTCTCTCCTGCCTTGAGATGATCCAGGAGACAGGCCACAGAGGTCAGATCATAGACTTCGACATTGAGGTAGTACGTGGAGAGGTCTCATGTCTTTCTTTTGCGTGGTCTCCTACAGACTCCATCTGTATTCCATTCACTGATGGATTCAACGATTATTTCACTGTAGATCAGGAAGCTATAATAATGAGAATGATAACTCAAATTCTCGAGGATCCTCTCATCTCGAAGCGTGGACAGAACTTCGCATTCGACTCAGCGTTTATGTTCTGGCGTTATGGGATTCTTATGCAGGGTGATCTCCATGATACTATGATTTCACAAAAGATCACAATGCCTGACTTTCCTGTAGGCCTTGACTTCATCACTTCAATCCACACTGATATTCCATACTACAAGGCCGAGGGAAAGAAATACTTCAAGGTCGGTGGTCCTATTGAAAAATTCTGGCAGTACAATGGGATGGATACTATCTCCACAGCAGCAGCTCATCCTCAGCAAATAGCAGATCTCATTAGACAAAACAATGTAGAGACCTACAATCGACAGAGAAAGATCCTTTATCCTCTCGTCTATATGTCAATGAAAGGAATCAAAATAGACCTAGACGGAATGAAGAATGCTATTGAGGAATCTAAAGTAAAACTAGATTCTCTTGAAAACGAGTTATTCACTCTTGCAGGCCGCTCTATTAACTGGAATTCTCCTCAACAAATGAAGGATTATTTCTACTCTGAAAAAGGAGAACCTCCTTACAAAAAGAAAAACTCCAAAGGAGAGTGGAAGGAGTCTGTAGATGTTGACGCCCTTAAGCGACTCGCAAGAAAGGGATATGCTGAGGCTTCTATTATTAGCAAACTCAGGAACCTCAAGAATAAAGTACTTGGAACATATCTGGACCTTGAAAAAATCGATACTGACGGCCGCTTCCGGTCGTATTATAATCCAGTTGGAGGTGAAACCGGGAGACTTAGCTCCTCCGAAAACATCATTACTGAGACAGGAGGGAATCAGCAGAATATTCCTCATTGGATTCTTGAGTATTACATCGCTGATCCGGGGTATGTTATCTATAGCATTGACCTTTCTCAGATCGAGAATCGAATCGTTGCTTATGTGGGTAAGGTTATTTCTATGATCCAAGCTTTCGAGGATGGGATAGATCTTCATAGCCTCACTGCTTCCCTTATCTTCGATAAGTCTATAGGAGATATTACCAGAGACGACTATACCTGTGATCTTGGTGATGGTTCTCAGAGCGAACGATTCTGGGGAAAGAAAGCTAACCACGGCCTTAATTATGGTCTGGGATATAAGAACTTTGCCCTCCGATACGAAATGCCTGAGAGCGAAGCTAAGTGGATTATTGACAGATACCACTCAGCCTATCCTGGGGTGAGAGAAGGATTCCATCAGCTAGTGAAATCCAGCCTTTACAATAACAGAACCCTTGTCAATCTTATGGGACGGAGTAGAGTCTTTCTCGGAGATCTGAACGATTCTACATTTAAAGAAGCCTATGCTCAGATCCCTCAGAGCACTGTCGCTGATGTAATCAATGAGAGAGGTCTGAACTTTGTCTATTATAATCAGCAGTGGTTCAGGCCTGTCGAACTCCTTGCTCAGATTCATGATGCTATAGACTTTCAAATCCCGTTATATCTTCCTTGGGAAACTCATGCTGAAATCCTTCTCCGTATAAAGCGCTCTCTCGAGACTCCTCTCTCTGCTCATGGAAGAGAGTTCGTTGTACCTGCTGATGTAGCTATGGGCCTGAATATGTGTAAGGATAAAATGAAAGACTTTAAAAGTAAAAAAGTTCCTAACGATATCGAAAAGTTCGCAAAACTATTAGAGGAGGGATTCCATGAGATTAGTGAAGCCAAGCGCAACTCTGATTAATGTAAGTAATAATCTTCCTTCAAACTTCATAGATGTTTGTGGAAGGATATGCTACAAATCAGACCATATTGAGGATCCTGAGGTATGGAGTAATTTCGTTAAAGCTAGACTGAATCAGGGACATGAGTCTGTCATTGAGCACGTTAGTGCTTCAGTTATTATAGTATGTGATCGCGGTGTAAGTCATGAACTTGTACGTCACAGGATAGCTTCTTATTCACAAGAGAGCACACGATACTGTAACTACAAGAGTGACCATGTAGCTTTCATAATTCCTTGCTGGCTGACTCTTAAGGAAGGAATCTATCTTGCTTCAACTCATGCCTACCGTCGTGGTGAAGACTATGCTAACTTTGTATGGCTTGATCAGATGCTTCTAGCTGAACAGGGATATAAGACTCTCTTAGACAGTAAATGGTCTCCTCAGCAAGCCCGTTCAGTTCTCCCTAACTCTTTGAAAACAGAACTCATAATGACTACAAACCTTCGAGAGTGGCGTCATGTGTTCTCTCTCAGATGCTCCAAAGCTGCTCATCCTCAGATGCGTGAGATAATGCTTCCTCTGCTCCATGACTTCTATCTTGCTATGCCTGACTTCTTCTCCGACCTGTATGAAAAATTCTTTGGAGGCAAAAGTGAACGAGAGGAAATTAACTGACTGGATTGATTCTTTTATGGATTATACTAAAGAGTCAGAACCTCCTGACTCTTTTAGACTCTGGACTGCTATAAGTGTTATAGCAGCAGCGTTACAAAGAAAGGTAAAAATCTCATGGGGACATATAACTTGGTATCCTAATATGTATATCATACTAGTCGGTCCTTCTGCTTCTCGTAAAGGAACAGCTATGGGACCTGGGTATGATCTCTTGATGGATCTTGGTGTAACATTAGCAGCACAGGCTACCTCTCGTCAAGCACTTATAAGCAGAATGAAGAACTCTACACAGAGTGAGCTGAATGAGGAGAGTAAGATGGAATTCCATTCATCTCTCACTGTGTTCTCAAAGGAATTTACTGTATTTCTAGGATACCATAACCGTGAGCTTATGAGTGATCTCTGTGACTGGTATGACTGTGAAAGGAGATGGAAGTATGAAACTATCTCAAGACAGACTGAGGAAATCATCGGAGTATGGGTTAATATTATAGGAGCTACTACTCCTGATCTTATTGCTGCATCTCTTCCACCAGACGCTATTGGTAGTGGTCTTACTTCTCGTATTGTCTTTGTTTGTGAAGACCGTATTGGAAAGATAGTTCCTGTTCATTTCCTCTCAAAATACGAGATAGAGCTCAGGGAAAAACTCTACGAGGATCTAGAGCAGATCAATGCTATGGTTGGAAGATTCAAATTTACTCCTGGCTTTATTGATGAGTGGACTGAGTGGTATGTAAAGGAAGGGCCTCTCGAGAATAAATTCAACGACCCACGCTTCAAGGGATACACAGGACGTCGTGCTACTCATGTAATGAAACTTTGTATGATTATGAGTGCGTCACGATCTAGCTCAATGATTATATCTGAGCATGATCTTAGCAGAGCTATTAAAACTCTTGAGTGGGCTGAAAGGAAAATGCCTCGTGTATTCACTGGAGTTGGTAAATCTCAGATTGCTGAGACTTTACCTCAAGTCCTCGCATACATCCAGCACGCTAAGACTACTACCTTTGAATCACTTCTCAAAACCTTCTACTACGATTCCGATGAGATAGAAATGAAGCGAATAGTAAGAACCCTCGAACTCTCTAATGCTGTGAGAGTCGAGGGTAAGAAAATACATTTTATAGATGGCCTCTCCTGTGTTCAAAATATGAACGAAGAGGATAACAATGGAAAGGGTTAACAGCCCTTTCCTTTCTTTCTCTTACTCCTGAACATTAGCACCTCCTATTTTCATCTTCCATTCCTCGTCTAGCCTACTATACTCATCAAGAAACCTCTCAGACCCTAATCCATGAAGATCATCATACACTACAAATTCATCAAGAAGTTTTGCTCTCTCCTCATCACTCTCCATTCTCTTCATCATTCTAAACATTGACTTAGCAGCGTCCTCAGGTTCCATTACTCCTATACGTTTCCAGAAGGAGAGATGAGGAAGCTTCACTTCTTCTTTTCTATTCTCCGCTCTCTTCCACAATCTCTCAGCTTCATTAGGATCTGTCATAGTCCCTATATAATCTGAAAGACTCTCGGCAGTAGCTTCTCCATTATTAATCTGCTCTATTAAACTATCAATCTTCCCGTTATGCATTACTCTCTCAACATTAGTCCTAGCCTCCATCTCATCCATCTGATCTCTCATACCGTTCATGTCGTCTGTAGTAGCAAGGAAGTTTCTAAACGTCGGATCAGTACCAAGGATCTCAGCAACAACACCTTCTCTAATGTCATCAGGTGCTCTGTCAAAGATAGTCCTCGTCATACTCGAGAAAGCATCTGTCAGATAATTCCTTGGGACTATAACTCTCAAGGCTCTCTCAAGCCTTACAGGAGACATACCAGTTACTTCTCCTACTGTCTTAGAAATAGGATGAGTCTTCCTCGGCCCTGAAGGGATTATCTCAGCTCCAGCATCAGCTTCAGCAACATCAGGTCCATGCCAGATATCATCATATCTATAGAAATCTTTATTCGATATATAACTATAAAGCGCTTCGATAGAAGGAACACTAGGCATTCCCTGGATAGGAGAAAGCGACTGTATGATAGCTGCTAGTTTATCAGAGTCAGTCTCGTCACCTATCATATACTTCATAGCATTTTCACCAGCCATACACAGAAGAGCCTGATAAGGATCCTTCGGAACTTTAGGATAGAGATGGTGTCTCTTCCCATCCGTTCCTTCATAAGGAATAGCGAAAGGAATAATAAAGTTATTCTTTCTATCATTCTCACTAAGCTGATCGTAGGCTTCTTTGTTAATGGTCCTATTAAGTAAATAAAGTGTTGCACCAAAGGAAAGAGCCTGCGCACTCTTAAGCCCAAACTCAGAAGGATTCCTAGCAGCTGCCCTATAAATCCCTTCAGTAGCTTTAATCGTAGCACCAAAGTAAGGAACTACTGTATCAATGGCCTTAGTCCACGAACCATAGTCTCCGAAGAAGAGATAATCTCTTGAAAGAAAAGCAGCTTCCTTGTTACTCAATCCCTTTCTCTTTGCCCTGTTATAAAGAGCTGCTCGCCCAATCAACTCGCTGTAATTAGAAGGCCAATGTAGTGCATCAGATATAGCCTGTACATGCTTATTCCCTACCTTACCTATTCTATCCTTGAGTATTCTATCCTTACCAGAAAGGAAGTCCAGAAGCACTCCGTTATCAACCATCTCCTGATAAATCCCTTTCTTAAAGAAAACATCTTTGTATACAGCTCTTATATCAGAAGCCATCTGCCCTATAGCCTTTGGTGCGAAAGAAGAATATGTAGAAGTCCACCCTGCCCCTTTCACATAGTGCTGTGAAGCTACCCACATATAAGCGAAATCCCTAAAGAAGTTCTTAAGCGCAAATCCTACGTTAATCCCTGTAGCTAGAGTTCTCACAATCGAGGAACCAGAAATCAGTCTAGCAAACTTTCCTATCTCATACGAGATTTCTTTGTTCTTAGTAATCCATTCATCAGCAAACTCTTTAGGCATATAAATAGGTTTCTTCTCACCGTCTATAAAACAATGAACAGCTTCCCATCCGCTATCAGGCCTCTTAAGCCTCGCTATTGGGCTCTCAGGATTAGCCTCTGCCATTGCGTAAAGATCCTTCGCAGCTTTGTTAGCAAAGATCCTATTCTGTGTTCTGATAATAAGATCCTCAAGCAATCTTATAGAATCAGTCTCAAGGAACTGTTTCTCACTACCAATAGAGAGCTCTTGAATCCCGCTCTCTCTTATATCTATCTTCTTATTACCTAAGGTCTGCTGAGGATCTACTATATCAATCATCTGACGTCTCTGGTAGTCGAGATTCTTAAGATCCTCAAACACTTCTTTAGTAATAAGCCCTTCCTCATAAAGCTGCCTAAGCTGATCTCTAGCAGCTTCGAAAAGCATATCAGACCTACGATAGACCTCCATTGTATCTTCTTTCGTAAGGCCTTTAAGTTCTCCTATACTATCAATATAATCCTGCCAGTCCTCTCTACTCAACCCAAGAGGATTCTTATGTGCTTTATATGAAGGATCTGTTCTCTTCTTGAATTCGTCTCTATCAATAATAGTCCTAGTACGCTTTGCAAAGATTACTTCGTTAAGAGCTTCTCTCTGTATATCAGAAAGCCCACTAATAATCTCTTTCTTTAACTGGTCAGCAAGAGCAGCTGATCGACTGGTAGAACTAATATTTAGGTTTAGGCTCTGGAGTACGTCATACCCTCCACTCTCACCATGCTCATCTATCAATCCTCTCTTAAGATTAGCAGACTGACTTAGGAACTTTCTAGCTGCATCTCTGAGAAATTTCTTAGGCATGGAGCTCTGCTGCTTCTCGAAAGAAGCTTCTTTTGCTGCTCTTACACCAGAGAAATATTTAGCTATCTTTCCTATATGACCTGATACGTCAGCTCCTGAATAAAGCATATTAGGATTATGACTACGAGTCTTTCTTTCTATAACCAACTGGTCCTTATCGAATACAACAAAGTTCTTTGTAAAAGGTTTGACTCCTCCTGACAACGATCCTGCATTGTATCTAATACCATCAACTCCTATATCATTAAGAACCTTCGATGCCTTCAAAGGATCTCCTGTAGCCCTGGCAATATATTCATAAGCTTCTCTTCCAGTCATGGGACTATTAAACCTTTTAGTACCACTGAAGTCTACATATTTATTAACTAGCTCTCTCACATTCTTAGGAACTTCAGACTCCCAGTCAAGCCAGTTCATATTCTGAAAACCTTTCTTTAAACGGACTGTATATAGTGTAGGTTTTGTCTCAGAACTCTCTACAACATCTGCATTAGCTATAGCATCATAATCTTTCTGGTAATACTTAGAACTTTCCTGTAAGGACTTTATCTCAGTCTTAGACCACTCACTCCCAGTATCAATCTGTTTATGTTCATTAATAAAGTGATCATTAAGTGCTTGCTGTTCCTTTATGTAATTAAGAACATCTTCTTTCTTTCCACCTTCCTCTAAGAATCTGTGTAATTCATTAGCTATATCAGGATTAGCTGGAATATACTCCTTACCATCAAGCTTGAACTTTTGATAGTTATCTATTCCATATCTATCCTTTCCCCTACCCAATCTCTTAGCATAGTCTATACCAATTCTCTTTCCCTCAGTTAGATATGTACCAGCACCAAAAGCATTAGCTCCCTCTCCAGTAAGAAGTCTATTATCAAAAGCATCAAAGTCACTCTTAGTTCCGTGATACAGTCTCTTAAAATCCGCTCCCATCAATAGGGCCTTAATCTTATCAAGAGGAAGTCCTGAGTAAAACTTAATATCGCTTACTGTCCCATATTCCATCTCTTCAGGAACTTCTACCTTTCCTGTATCATCCTCAAGGAACTCCTGTAATCTCTCTTCCAAAGGTTTCTCGTCAAGAGACCTTCTTACTGTTTCACTAACTTTACTCTTAGGCTGTAACCTCTTAGCCCACTGAGAAGCTCTATGAACTGTAGCTTTGAAATCCTCGAACCTCTCAGAGAAATCATAATCCCTGGTAACATCTTCTATATTCTTAGTAGTCTCCTCAAGCATTCCCTGAAGGGCCTCTGTATCCAATTCTCTAAAATCATCCTTGAGAATATCTATCTTCGACGATAGTTCTGTCAGCTTTCTCCTAACAAGATTAATATCAGCACCTTCATGTCCATGATACCATCTATTCACTTCATTGATTAAGTGCTCAAGATACATATCAGGATCTTCTTTCATTTCTTCAAGAAATCCTTTAAACACTTCAGTTTTATCAGCAGTAGTCTGAGCGTCCTGGAAAAACTCAGACTCCTCAGGATTCTTGAGAGGCTTAATTCTCTCTTTCTTCTTAATCCCAGTAGCTTTATCAGTCTCGTTATTGACTATGTTATCTACTCTTTCCTCAGGAGTGACTGGAGTAGGTTCCTCAATAGGAGGTTTTGCTTCCTCTTTGTTCAATTTTTGAACGGAGGATTTTTGTCGCTCAGCTTTCTTCTTCCTTCTACTAAGTGGCTTCTGCTCTGTTACCTCTCCAGTGATATCTACCTTCACTTCTCCTTGAGGAGCTACAAACCCTTCCTCGTCAAGGAAGCCTTCATCCTTAGCAACATCTACCTGTCTGGCTATAGACTCGTTCTTGATCTTAGTAAGGTTCTCACCCTCAGCTCTCGCTTCCCTGGCTTTCTTAAGAGCGTCCTCAGCAACTGCGTTAAGATTATCTGCCTCGGCTTTAGTCTTGGCTCTCTTAGCTGCGCTCTTTGCAAGTCCATGGATGAAGAAAGGAGCGTACAGAGCAGCAGTCCCGAAAGGATCTTTATTCCATAGTTCCTTCATCTTATCATACGTCGGGAGTTTGAATACTACATTAGTCTTATTCTTTATACCAAACTCTGAACCTTCTACAGGAGTCTTCTCTATATAAATAGTCTCTCCGTTAATAGTATCCATCACAGTATCATATACGCCTAAGCTAGTCATCATTGCATGTAGAATATCCTCAATAGGCTTACTAATATTACGAAACTGATTCTCTCCATGCCTAGTCATCATTGTAGCTCTTCTAGCAGGGTCCATAGTCATAAATTCTTTTGATTTTTCAAACTCCATCTGTCTGGTAAACTCGTCAAGCACTCCCTTGGGATAATCATAGAACATCCCTATTATAAATCTACCAGGAAGCTTAGTCACGCTCATAGGAAGATTCTTAAACCATCCTTTCTTAGGATCTTCCTCCTCCATAGACCACTTCCAGTAGTTATACTTAGAAGTATCTATATTCACATTGCCTAGTCCAGGCCCTGATATAGGACCTAGGAGGAATATAGGATCTTTTCCGTCTATTAAAACTGAGTTAGTAAGCTCACTAATATCAGACTTAGCAATCTCCTGAGCTGAGGGTTTGAAAGGACTCTTCGAGGCATTAGGATTCTTTGGAAGAATAGGAATTCCTTTCGATGTAAATGCTTGATGAGACTCTATTTTATTTACAGGAGTACTCTTCAATGCATCAAAGTTAGCAACTCTCTTAGAACCTTCAGAGGTAATATCCTCTGTCTTAAAGTTACTACCTTTATTAACGCTATCAGCAAAAGCCTTCAGCTCATCTTCATACGACATTGTAGTCTCCTAATAAGTCTTAACTAATGATCCAGAGCCGTCTGAATTTCTCTTCCACCACTCTACAGATCCACCAGGCTTCACAATCATCTTAATATCATTCTTCCCAAATTCACTCTGTAGCTCTGCAGTATATTTCATAATAGTCCTTATCCTAATTCTCTGAGCAGTCTCAGCTCTAACTTCCTCAGGCGATCTCTTATCTTTAAACTTAGCAAGTCTGGCATTAGGAGTTAACGCTACTTGTTTATCCTCATCAGCTATCTCAGCTCTAATCTCTTTCTCAATATTGGAGAGGTGATCTGGAGCATAGAGGTCTGCTTTCTGTTTACCTCTAGCTTGTTCAAAGGCTCTCTCTCCAATATTAACAATCGTTCCACCAGCCTTCTTCAGCTCAAGAAGCCACTGACGATACGATCCTGTATAACCCTCGTTCTTAGCAATAGAATAGTCTTTGTAAGAGTCATTACTTGCAGTAGCCATAAAACTCTCAAAACTCATAGGCTTCTTTTTATTAGCTGTTGCTTCATCTACATAAGCTTTATAGTTCTTCTGCAACTCCGTACCTTCCTTCGGAGTCATCATCTGAGCCCACTGTCTGAGATTATCCTGCTCCATATTCTCAGTCTGGGCTCTCATATACTTGATGTTCTCAATATCTTTCAGCCTGTCCCATCCTTGATTATTAACTCTATCTCTCAACTGTAGTGCAACGGAGATATCCTCCGGAGTGAGACCCTCAAGATTAGCACTACCTAGAAAATCCGCTTGAGAGTCCGAGGAAAAAGGGAGAGCATTCCCCATACTATTCCCTGGCATATTAGGAGCTCCAACCTGAGGAGTTGCTGGTGTGGTAGGAGTGACCGTAGAACCTCCTGATCCGTCAAGACCTCCAAGCATACTCATTGAGATCATCTTACCAAGATCAAGAGGATTACCTCCTTGATCCTGCACCGCTGAATGAGGAGCTTTCAGATTAAACCCTTCGCTGTCCATAGAGAACTTACCACCTCCAGCAAGAGCTCCCTGGAGAAGCTTTGCAAAGTTATTAGTTCTCTTCTGATTATCAGCCTCAGTCATTTTCTTCCCAGCCATTCCCATAGCAGCTGATCCCATAACGTCACCAAAGGTACCTTCAGGAGAGATAGCCTTTCCAGCTGCTCCCATAAAATACGATAGCATGTTAGGATCTATATTACTAAGCCCTTCAAACATAATAGTCCTCCTATCCTAATAATCCGCCTGCAGCACCTAAGACAGCACCTATACCTGCTCCCCAAGGACCTCCTACCGTCCCACCAGCAGCTGCACCACTCAAAGCACCGCCAATAGCTGACTGTGTTTTGTTAGAAGCAGCTTTGTCAGGAACATAATGAGCAGCTCCAGAAATAGAAGCAAGCACATTACTTCCATATTGAAATACTTCCATATCCCACTTAGCATCAGACTCGTCGTACTTTGTATTCTGTATCTCTTCCTCAGTCTTCGCTACTATTTTAATTCTTCCAGTTTCAACACCGAACTGAGTAAGTGTCTGCTGATACTGAAGCTTCAAGGCTATAATCCTCAGAGCATCCTCTCCAGAGGCCTTAACTCTAAGAGCTGTAAGGAACTTCGCTGATTCTCTTACTCTCCCATCTTCAATCACAGCTCTCCCAATCACGAAGGCAGAACTCATAACTGAGTTAATATCTCTCATTCCAGCCTCGAACCTCGGATAGACATTCGAATCAAGCTGATCAGAAAGATCATCATCAAAAGCTGCTGCCTGCGCTGTGATATTAGTATCATCAAGAATATTAGCAACTAGTGTATCAAGAGTAGTTCCTGAGCTGAGCAAGTCCACAAGGGTCTTCATATCAGTAACATACCCTTCCATTGACGTAAGATCAGTATCAGGATCATAAGCAGTAGACGAAGCAAAAGGACTAGACCCGAGAGCAGAATTCATTGCGTCAGTGACGCTAGACTCTATTGTATCAGTTCCTGTCTCGTCCATCCAATCTTCGTGAATTCTCTTCATATAAGTAGGAAAATCCACCTGTCCGCTAGAGCCTCCACCACCCTTACATTCAGCAATAGGTCCTTCATATTCGTAGCTCTCTTCCTCAATTACCTGAAGAGAGTTCATGTCAATAACTATCTTCTCATATACTTTCATTTGTTTCTCCTATGTTCAAAATTTGATCATAGAGGAATTGAAACAAGAGAATATCTAGTATTCCCGCCAATAGAGTTCACTACTTCCTTTATCCTATCCACATCAGTATAAGCTATTATTCTAATACATCCACAGCTTTTAGCCCATTTGGAAAGAGTCTCAAACCCTTCAGCCCATGACTTGTCACTAATCTCATTATATCCAAAGATAGAGTATATCAGCAGATTCCTAACTCCGCTGCAGTAATCCTCTGAAAACGTAGTGACAACGATAGCTTCTATTTTCTTATTCTCATCATTCACAGAAACCCAACAATCCATACTCCCATTGAGAAGAGCTTCAAGAATTCTATTCATCTTATCATAATTCTCATTAGCGATAGGAGGAACAGACTCTTCCACTGCATACTTTATAACATCCCAGTATCTAGCTATCTGCTCAGATAATAGTTTTATCAGCATTATCCTTCTACCTGTCCTCTCGGAGGAGGTGCGTATACTCCTCTAATCGAAGTCATGTCTGTCATCTTATATCTCACTGTGGCGTATGAAAGCTCAAGGTCCTCATAGTCATCACACTTAATACATATCCTAAACTCAACAGCTGTACAGATAATAGTAGCTACTCCTTTCGAATTCACCGGAACAAAAGGAGTTCTCTGAAAAGATGAATTAGAATTATTCCTCCAGTCAAGAGCTACTGAATAACTTCCATCCCCACACCCTAACTCAAGAGTCATTATAGTTTTCATCACCCTAAGACCAAAATCTAATGTATCAGTAACGCCAAGAAAATAATCTATTCCTGTATCGTAGTAAATAGAAAGCGTCTCACTCCCATAGGTCCTACACGAAGTAATTATCTGAGGACATTCAAAGAGCTTCTCACCAGCAAGAACAAAACACCTTACTCCATCACTGATATAGAAATCATCATTATGTCCTGCGTTGGAGATAAGAACTGTACTTCCTAGAGTTTCCATATACTCATCAAATCCCAGAAGCTTTATATTCATCTGCTGATCAATCATTCTAAGCTTCATATCGCTTCCAAGAAATACATGTCTGTTCTTTCCTACTCCTACAGCTCCTTTACAATGAAGTCCATAGTCAGCTATCTCCTCATATCCAAGATATTGTTCAGAAGGATAAAGTCCTGCTATTCCATCATCTCCGTAAACAATAACTACTTTCTTCAAAGCTCTCACATTAAACACTTCACCTTCCCAGTGGCAAGGCCTGAACATAGCTTCATTCTTTCTATCAGGATTAAAAGCAAACTCTCCGATATTAGAAGCAGCTACCCAGTTAGGTTTCGCTTCAGCATCAGCAGTAGGCCAGAGAGAGAGATTCCCTACTACAGTCTGACCTCTAAAATCACACCCTGTTTTGAACATAGGGAATGTAGACTGAAACGTACTATATGTCGTATAGACACCTGTAGAAGGATCTCTCTTAAAAACCTTCCCTTCTCTTGCAGCTATTACAAAATCATAGTAGCTAATAATCTCCCATAACTCTGACGACACATCAGCTACTACTGCTACTCCATCCTCAAGTAACTGTGTCCCATCTCCTACCAGAACGTGTTTGTTAGTCACGAACATCTGAGGGAAAGGCCAGCTAAATGTATATGTAAGATTCTTAATCGTAGGTACAAAAGGCTCGAGGCCTACATCAGTAGGTCTACCGCTGAGGAGGTAACTCATGAATATATTAGTTTTTGGCATACTCTTAGTAGGCCTCAAGCCATTCTTAAAACAATTATCTAAAATGAGATAATACTCTCTCATATCAAGCCTCTTCTGATACTTCTTTTGCTATTGAGTCAAGCTGGTCTATTGATAGAGATTCTTTTTCTGAAGCGTTGATCGTAGGAATGAACAACGCAGAAACCCAGATATTCTCTACCTGTCCATTAAGCTTCAGCGCCATTAGAGTCCCGTTGTTCACAAGAACATCATTGATCTCAGGATTAAAAGCTTTCACAGTCGCAGCATCTGTTTTCTTTCCATCAGTGAATACTATATCGATAGTAGGTTTCTCGTCATTGTTGATAGGAGTATAATGAAGCGTAACTCCCTTAACTTTTCCAGGACACGGAAATATACACCTAAGAATAATCCCGTCATCAGGGAGCTCTGCACAATAATTACTTATCACTGAAGGAGGAACAGCACAGATAATAGACTTATGAAGCCTACGAGAAAATCTCGCTAAGACTCTCTCTATGCTATCAAACTTCTTATCAGCACTCTCACCTTTCACAAAGGAATTGTCTTTCATTACTATCCCTCCATCTGATCTGACTCAGAGATTTCTTCCTCAACAACGTCCTGATCTATTCCCATAGTATGAGTCTCCAACGCTCCAAGCCAGTCATTCGCTCCTTGAGTATTCCTATAATCAACCTCTAGCTCGTAGAGAGCTGCTCTTACAAGAGTCTCAGGATGAACCACTGACCAATAGCTAAGGTCAGTATCAGCTACTAACTCCGGACTGTAGAACAATCCGTGGATCTCTAAATGAAGCTGTACGTTTGTAGGAGGTCCTATAAGTATTCCATTATACTCGTAGTGAGCTCCTATCATTGTAGGCATATATCCAATAATAGCACTTGTAGTAAGTGATGTTGCTCTATCAGACTCAGGAATGCTTCTGAGAATTGTAGGAGTATAATACAATGTAGTCCCATTCTCTAACAACTCAAAGGGTTCATTATACTCAGCAAGAAAATCCTGCCACTTAATCTTCTCAAGCTGCCAACGACTTTCTCCGTCAGCAGCCCATACTTCTTTGATAGCCCTGCAGTAAGGAAACACCACACTCCAGCTACCTACAGCTAGGACTTTAGGATAAATCCCAGTATCTTTTGGAAAGCGGTATTTTCTATCGAGGAACCTCTGGCCTGCGTTGAGGTAGAAATTAGCACCGTTGTCTACATATGATGTAGTATCAACAACCAGGTCATTCCTTCCGCTCAGCTGTATGAACCGCGTTCTTATTTGCAAAAGATTCATTCCTAGCTCCTTATAAGGGAGGAGCCGAAACTCCTCCCCTTACATTAAAAGTCTTACTACTCAGATGCAGTGTTATCCTGATTAAAGCCGTCAAGAATAGCACCAGTCTGAGGATGATGAAATTCAAGGCCGCATTCAGTGAGATACTCCTCGGCCTTACCATCAAGTCTCTTATGGCCAGTGTTCTGCTTCTCGCCCTCAGGATAGAACGTAGTATCGTCAATGAAGCGATACTTGCAGTTCTTAGGCTCGAAGATAACAACCCTATTTCTATCCGCGGTGTTGAATGAAAACAGCGGATGAGTCTTAAGACTGATAGTACCGAAAGGAGTAACCCAGTCAGTAACCTGGAGACCGTAAGACTTTGAGGTAGGAGTAAGAGACATCTCAGCTCCTGCCTTTGCCAGCCTGTTCAGACCAAGAAGAGCACCAGAACCACAGAATGCGAACTTATCACGAGAGCCGTAGCGGAAGATAACTTCAAGCTGCTCGTTGAGCCAGTCCTCACCACCAGTAATCCAGTCCTTGCCAGCATAGTCGGTATCAGTAACATAATTACCGTTGTTGGCAGTGGCATAGGTCTTGAGGAATTGAAGCAGGCCCATGGTAGTTCTCTCAGGCTTACCGTTGGAGCCAGTACCAAGAGTTCTGATACCGAACAAGAGAGCCATCTCAAGCTCAACATTGTGGTCTTCAAGACAATCGGCTTTCGCTTTCTGATAAGCATCACCAGTACGGAGCTTAGTCCTCTGAGCCGTACGAGTAATATCAAGAGCAGTACGGAAGATCTGAGTATAGTTATAGTACTCAGTAACATCATGAGCTACTGCATCAGGCATCTCACCGCCTTCAGAGTTGATATTACCGATAACCATAGCATAGTCACAATCGCTCAGGTCGTGAGAGGCAGAGTTATTATCAGCCTCAAGGAGCTTTACAGCAATAACGTAGTCAGTGCTGATAGTGAACTTCTCAAGAACCTTCGAGTTCACATCAACATCAAGATCACTATTATCGCGGAGAAGAAGCTGATGACCAGCACGGACCCTGCCATAGAGAGTAGAGTCTACTTTAAGATACAAAGTAGCCCCTGCAGTACCACCACTAGCATAAGCACTAGCACATGCAGCATCTGTGTATACTCCACTTACCACACCGCCAATAGCCTCAAACACCTCAGTCCACCAGTGGAAATGAGGATCATCAGTCGACTCCGATCCGAGCATTGAAAGGATCGCAGTCAACGGTGCGTTGCCGTTTGGATATAACTTAAAATACTGCTGTCTCCAGTTTTCAGGCCTCTGGTTAGTTACCCAGTCACCTGTACCACGCATACCAAGAAACATAGTTTTCTACCTCCTGTGTTTAGTATTCAGAGTTCATAGTTTATCACGTAGTTACGTCAACAACCTTCCACCACTTAATACCATCAGAGTACAGCAACGCACAGTCATTGTCTGCAGTGAGAGACATATCACTCCAGTTCAAAGACTCGTCATTATCCCTAACAGCAACAGTAGAAGGGCCAGTAAGATTTGTACAGTGGATAGCAATCAGCTTACCCATTGCCTCAGTTACGTTCGGAAGATAGACAATCACATTACCAACAGTAGCATCAACAAGCACAGTCTGCTCAAGAAGAGACAGATAGTATGTAAGCCCGTCAGCATCACCTACCAGCTTAACAACCTTCTTGCTAAGCGGGACAATAGAGTTTTCAACAAAACCTTTTTCAATCATGGTATTACCCTCCTATAGCTTTTGACATTTCGTCAAGTTCTTTTTCAAGCCCATTAAGACCATCAGTTGACCTATCCGATCCTCTACCTCCTTTCGGTTTCTTAGGAAATCTTGCGTCGGTATTAGAACCACGCTCTTTTTCTTCAACCTGTTTCTTGAGCTGAAGTCTCTGCCTGGCTATTTTCTCAGTTGCTGCAAGGATCTTGTGCAGAGGCTGATCAGGATACTTAGCTGCTACTGCGTTGGCAATAGAAGCTACAGTTTTCTTATAAGGAGCCAGATCCTTATTGTCATCATAGAACTTTGTCACCGCGCGGGTTATGGTCATCTGCTGGACAATCTGGCTTTTAATAATATCAGGAGCTGACCTCATGATATTCTCAACAGCGAGAGAATGACCTTTCTCTACAGCTTTCTTGTAGATATTATTAAGCATAGCGTTGAAGGCTTTAGGATCGCTAGTAACATTGTCAAGATCGTCCTGTGAACCAGAGAAGAATTCCTGCTCATCCAGTTCAAGAGTAGCAGTTTCTTTCTCCTTCTTACCGCCGGTAGGAGGCTTAGTCTCCCTGTCGTCGAAGGATTCCTCAATACCTTTCCGTAAAGCTTCTATAGACTCGTCTGAGTCTATATCTTCTTTCTCCACTTTACCACCAGATTCCTCACCAGTATCACCACCGCTACCATCATCAATGTCAATATCTTCTACCTTAATATCAAGATCCAAATCCTTACCGTCCATTGTGTTACCTCCTGTGTTCATTTTTTGAACATAGCGTTTTTATTTATACAGACTTACGTCTATACACCGCCCCACTCATAACCGTCAAAGCTCTCATATTCCTCAAGAGGAGTAAAATATCCTTTACCGAATTTGAAGCTAATCACAAATCTCTCGGTATTCTTTGTGTCTATATAGTAGTATTTATTCCTCACAAGAAGTATGAAAGCTAAAACCTCACAGTTAAACCCGACTTCCAGTTTTGATAAACGCACGCCGTCTCTTCCCCGATCCATACATACTGCCAGAACGGGCGGTATTTCCTCGGCAGCGCATAGGTCACGAGGGCATGAAGGACAATCCCCGCGGGCATCAAGAGATTGACCCGCTCCGTGGACGGGTGATTCCCGATGACCGGGTTCGTCTCGCTGTACCTGTCGGGATGCTTGGCGATCTGCAGGGTCTGGTTCCAATCGAGCACAGCCAGGCCGACGAACGCGGTCTCGGCAATGATCTCGTTGCGATTCAATGACCCGAACCACTCTTCGGCGCCGATCGCCGCAGAGGAGAAGGCCAGCATTGCGAAGAGGACGATCGCGGTCCTTCCCATTTCACATTCCCCTCGGGAAGTACCAGCCCTGCATATAGATGGCAATGTCTGTCTTGCCTGTATAGCTGGTGGCGTTAATTGAGGTCTGTTGGCTTGAGTCTGTCGAGACCCTGGTGCTTGCCATTGTCGTGGTGCTTGCCACAGCCACAACGGCAACATGGCCGCTTGCGGTAACTCTTGTCCCTGACGGGACAGAGCCATCCGCGTCCACCAATATGAGCACCTGCGCGTCCGGGGCTATGTCAGGGACGGCAATCGTGGCGGCCGTGGTGGTGCTTATGTCGCTGATGTCCACCCCGTCGAATATAACGCGGAACATGAAATAATCGCTCCCGTCATGGGTGAAGGAAACAATACTTCCCACGCTCACAAAGTACGCGAATATGCATCTATCATTCCCGTTATACCATCCGTGCTTCTCATCACTCCATGTAGGAGCAGTAGTACTATTAATAAACTCAGAAGCAGTCAGTAAAGGACTTCCATGAGTTACTATCGCACTGTCATCGAGATAGAGATAATACCACTGACTACCAGTATCAGTACTATCAAACGTGAGAGTACTATTCCAATAGACTATCTGATTAGTAGTACCTCTATGATCATATACTCCAGGGCCTATAGTAATTGTATCTGCGTCACCCCAAGTGAATCTTGCTCTTTGTAAATATCCTATAGGAAGAGTATTCAAATCAGCAGCCGCAATAGTCACAGCATGGAGTTTTGTAAGGTCTGCCTGACTTACTGCTGATGCAACAAGAGATGCTATCTGAGCATTTATATTAGATATAGAAGCTGTTATACCAAGAGTAGTCATTATAGCAGCAGCATCAGCATCGTCTAGAAGAGTCTTTACAAAAGCACTAACACCAAGAGTCGTTAATGCATCAGAAGCACTAGTGTCGTCGAGAACTGTCTTAATAAAGGTACTTACTGTAAGCCCGAGTGTAGCTAGCGCAGCTGTAGCATTAGCATCATCAAGCAAGGTTTTAGCGAAAGTTGTTACCATAGTACCATCATCTACCAAAACCTCAGAACAAGCCATCTCATACCAGGTACCATCTACGTTGGTAGTAGGATCTCCACCTGAGTTTATGAGTGAGAGAATCACACCGTCAGCTGAGGTAAGATTCCCAGTACGATTCAGCACTATATTCGTAGCACTATTCACAAACGTAACATTACCGTCAGTGCATCTGAAGATCTTAATCTGGCCTGCTCTACCGCCTCTTATCTCAGCAAGATTACAAGCACCATCAGCAGAGAGATTCACAACCTCAAGAGCCTGATCTCCAAGATCCACATCATTAGTAATATAAGTAGTCCCAGCTCCCATATCTAAGTCTGTGTCGGAAGTAATAACACCTCCCAAAGCAGACACAGCAGTCTCTAAAGCATTTATAGCAGCTCTCTCCTCTCTAATAAGAGCATTGAGCTCTGAGAGGATAGTACTCGCATCAGCAGGTAAACTAGCGTTCAGACTCATTTTCTACCTCCAGTGATACTATAGCTTTCATAGCCATAGGAAGATTCTTTACATATTCTATACACTGTGAGATTCCTTGATACAGTCTCACCTCATCCATTGTCTCTGCACTACGATAGTTTTCCTTTAACCCTTCTTCCCAGTCATCAAGGATCCTAACTATATCTTCCCATATAGTACTCTGCTCAAAGTTCTCTAGTGACCCAAGACTACTTCTAATAAGATCCTTAAGATCTGGTTCTTTAGCTTTCATCTCACGCTCCAGTAGGAACTATATTCCCCTTATCCATTTCTTTCTCAATGACTTCGTCAGGAACTACCTTAGGCTGAGTAAGACTTACAGCCTTTTTGAAATCCTCCACATTCTTAGCTCCAAGCTCACGAGCTATATGAATGAAAACCCTAGGCACGTCAAACATCTGACGAAGCTCAGGATCTGTCCCTATGATATTAAAGAGCTGTATCCATGACTCAGAGAAATTCCCTCCAGGAATACTACCGTCACGAGGAATAACGTCATACTCAATATAAAGGTCGCTCGGAGAGACTTTTAGTCTAGTCTTTCCTCCTGCATATTCAGCAGCAAGTTTCTCAGGAAGATCTCCTAATACCTGAACATAAGTCTCTTTTGTAATATACTGCTGTGCGTGAGATGCAAAGAAGAATCCTATATCCTGCATGGCCTGAAGAGAAATCATCATTGAGAGTCTCTGCAGTCTTGAAAGAGCACTCCCTCTAGTACCCTGAAACTCTTGTCCAGTAAGCCTATCAGGGCCTGAGGTTCTAGTCATTCCCATCATGGAGTCATCAGCAGCTACAAGCCTCTGCATCCACTCAGCGATGTAGTTAGAATCAGCAAGATGAGTCCTTGTAATATCTGTAATACCGAGCTGTGAGATATAATCAGTAACCTTACCCTTCCCCCACGAAGGTCTCCTTGTCCTAATAAGCTTCCCAGCCTTAGGATCTTTCACGTCATTAGTATTGATCATCCAGGGATCATATACTATCATATCATTAATAGCCTTACGAACATTCGCTATATGAGAATTAAAGAGCCAATCAAGAGTATGCTGCAGACCGTAAAGAGTCTCAAGTCTTGAGATAGGAGTAGCTGTATACCCATCAAAGTCAGGACACGCTACAGCAACAGGAAACATTCCATGATGCTGCTGCATTTGTTCAGCTCTAATAACGATAGAATCAGCAGCTACTTCGAACCACCACTTTTCCGGATAATCTCCTTTTCCTAAACCCCACTCAGAAGGAATAAGATCTATATACATAGGAATGACGTCTATTTTATTAGTATTCACACTAGACCTAAGATCAGGCCTATTCTCCTTCTTATTCCTGTCAGAAGGATCCCCACTGAGAAATGAAAGTTTATTCTTTAGGAGTTTGAGATATCTTATATTAAAGCATCCTTCATCCATAGACTCTTCATTAAGGAGCTTCATATAATCACTCTGTCTCCACCATCCAAGATACTCTCCATCTTGGATCTTATGAGATGCTACGTTAGGATCAGGAAGGTATCGATAAGGATCTATATTTTCAAGATCATTTCCTTCGAAAACTATTCCTTTCACAAACTCTTTAATGGATTCCCCAGCTACCTCTACACCCTCAAGATCAAAGGCAGACCCTGTAACTTCCTTTATCCTAGAACCTCTCCTCCTAGTCCACCCAGGGCTTACAGGGCCTATGCCATATGAGAGAGAATCACCAAACATAGTATGTAGAGCCAGAGGAATCTTATTCCTCATGCAGTGCATTCTAACAAGAAGTGTAAGGAGTTTTGCTCCTACAACATCATCATCTCCAACACCCTCATAAGTAAAGAGTGGATCTTGAAAGAACGCAGTCACAAGATATGTTAAGAGAGTCTCTCTCACTGCATAGGTATAAGGGAAGAGGATAGATACAGGCTTCCTATCATCCTTATCCTGAATCTTCTCCTCAGTATCATCTACATATTTATAAGAAGTATTGACCTGATCCATCCTCCTCCAGCTAGGATGACGAGAAGAAATAGCCTCATAGCTTTCTCTGGCTCTGCGCATAACCTCATCAACTATCTTATTATGAAGCTCACTCCCAGGCTTAAGCTTCAAACCTCCTGGATAGTCATACTTAAACTCAGCATTGTCAATATCTGCTAGAGCTTTAGAAATTGAGTTATTAGCAGCACCACTAACTATATAAGGCATATCTATCTCCTATATCGCTGTCCAAGCAGACTCAGTCCCGACACTAGTTACATGCCCACCAGAGACTGTTATAGTCCTGGTCTTCTTTTCAATCGTACCTGCGTTGTTTCTTATGTCAGAAACTACACTAAAAGATCCAGTAGCGCCACTAGTAGATCCTCCTCCGCTATAAATAGCAGGCCCATCAGTAAGAATCCCACTCCTATTATATCCTACAAAATCACCATCAGGATCTACAATAGGAATAGAATCATCATAGAAGTAAGGACCAAAGCCTGCTATGTATAATTTCTTCTGGGCCATCTTTTAATTACTCTCTGTTCAAATTTTGAACATAGGTTTTTATATCAACCATCTCAATGTGAAGAGCGTCTATCTTCTGACAAACAAGAGCATTGCACGCTTCACGCCTTTCCTTACAAGTATCAGCAGATACTTTATTCTTTCCAGTAATCCTATATCCTAACTCAAAAGTGAAAAATGATAGTAACAGTCCGCCAAGAATAGTAATAACATAACCCTCCATTAAGCAACCCTCCAATTTTTGATCTCTGGATCATCTACAATATCACCATATTCGTCGTCAGAAGGATCTTGAGAACCCTCGTCATCAGGACCCTCAAAATATCTACCTCCTAATTCCATAAGCTCTACTACGTAAGCAGTAGCGTCCATTACATCCCAGAGTTTAGACTTAGGAAACGAAAGAAGTTGCTGTTCGAGCTTTCCACAACAGCTAGGATTATGTGTTACAAAGCCCTGACGGTAGTAAGGAATAAGACCTTTTATACGCTCTACTTTTCCTTTCTCGTCGTTACTGCCTCCTCTTGCTTTAAGCCAGATGAGTTCAGCCTTACAATGTCTCATACTAGACTCATTAGTCACAGGCTGCTTTATGAACTCCTCAAGCCCTGTAACCTCGACACCGAGAACTCTAGCATTAAGCCTTTCTACCATATCAAAGGCTTCCTTATAAATCTCGTCAGGATACATTTTCTTAGATACTATATCTCTAACATGAATCTTCATATTCTTGGAGTCTATACTTATCCCAACAATAGCAGAATCAGCACTCTGCATCTTCACGGTCTTAGCAGGATCCATTATAACTACGTTCTCAAGATCATTCCTCTTAAGAAGGTCAACCTCGTCTTGGTTTCTGAAATACTCTTGTTTGAAAGAAGCATCTTCTTTAGCAACAGGAAGATTCATCCTTTCCATATAAAAGATATCCAGCTTTCCTATCCGTCTCGCCTCTCTTACTTCAACATCTATCTCCTCATCAGTCATATAATTAGGATCAAGACTCTTATAATTCTCATCACAGATAGATAGCCTAACTCCATACCAATCAGGAGAATCAAGAAGCTCCTGAAGCAAGGAATCTTCATGTTTGACAGTATCTATATATACTATCTGGAAGTCCTTTCTATAAAAATCAACAGACTTCATAGCATCTGAGTAGAACCATTCCTTCAACTTATCCCGATTATCTTTATTTCTTATCTCATCCTTATCTTCAAGATCATCAAAGATAAATGTATCAGGTCTGTAATCATTCCAGTTCAGACCTCGAATCTGCTGACCTTGACCTCTAGGAAGTACAAGAGTGTTTCCAAAAGCTACCCATGCCTCTTTCGAGAATTGCTCGTCAATAGCATATTCAAAGTCAGACTCTTTAATGTTTCCAAAGAAGCCTCTCACAAGTCTATTAGTGAGAAGATCTCTCTTTATATTCTCAGTCTGCATAGCAGCTACAGTAGCAGAATTCATCACATAAGGAATAAAATGAGAGTCACGGAATAAGATCTTCTTCTTCGCAACTAACTTTGCTATTGAAGTCTTCCCCAGTCCGCGAGGAGCAGCTATCACTATATATCTATGCTTTGAATCTATAGCATCAAAAATAGCATTATGAAGAGATGAGAATGGAGAATAGAATGTTCCAGGGAACATAGCCTTAGCACAATACTTGGTATTAGAAGCACACATACCAAGAATTTTCAAGGCTTCATGGTCCTTGGAAATATCTATTTCATTCACTATCATTGTATAACTTCCTTATCGCAAGGCCGCATAAAGGGCTCCTTATTTAATGGTGATATGTATCTGCGGAGCGCACGGAGCCAGAGTGTCCACGCCGGGGATCGTCACGCTCACGGTGTCGCTCTTGGCGCTCTCGTTCCCCGCCGCGTCCTTCGCCTTGGCATACAGCACCAGCACCGTGTCGGCATTGTTCTGCGGAGCCACTTCCCATGACGGCATGGCATAGCCCGATACCGCACCGCTCACCGTGGCTGTGGACAGGATGGCATCGTTGGCCGCGTTGTGGAGCGTGACCGTGCACGGTATGGAAGCCTCGGGCTGTCCGTTGCTGTCAGTGCCCGCCCAGTCCAGGGTGGCCTCAAGGGTTGCCGCCGATGCCACAGATGAAATCGCAAGGATAATGAGTGCCAGGAATGCTCTTTTCATAATCGTTCTCCTTTGTCAGCGGAAGGACCCGCCGGATATGGTGACGTTGCTCAAGGTCGGGGACGCGGGGTCGGTCGTGTCCTCTCCCTCATCCCCCGTTTCCCACCCCTTAGTCCCGATGTACTGTGCCCAATCGCCTATAAGCCCTCCGTTGCTGTCAACAAGTCCGGTTGCGCTCGTAGCCACG
>Ga0116154_10000691_pt1 | contig 35505 bp, 33 predicted proteins | sample AD_UKC030_MetaG_FD_89898 | JGI IMG/M metagenome (GOLD analysis project Ga0116154, IMG submission 89898) | Active sludge microbial communities of municipal wastewater-treating anaerobic digesters from USA - AD_UKC030_MetaG | ecosystem: Engineered > Bioreactor > Anaerobic > Digestate | place: USA... | reverse complement strand
TTGCAGCCGCCCGGTTTTGGCTTGGACCCCCAAGGGCCAGCCTCCGGACCGCTGCTCGATGCTACCGGCTCACTGTTGATTTTTAATTGGCATCATTGGTGAAAAATAATCGTCACTGTTCAGCGTCCGGCGCGCCTGGCAGTCGCGCCCTACCAACTCGCGCCCTACCCCAACAAAAAGCCCGGGGCGAACCCGGGCTTGATGAGGTCTGATGTTTGGATTGAATCTGCTACACAGCTTTTCGTCGGAAGCTCATGGCCAGAATGCCCAACGCTCCGATCCCGGCCAGATAGGTCGACGGTTCGGGGACAGGAGTAACGATGTCCATTCCGTATTTGAAATCGGTCGGAAAATCACCGGCGAAGGTGATCGATTCGATAAATGACGAGAAGGGCTCCCCTGTAATAAAGCCAATATATTCGCTATTTGGGCTTGCTAACGTAGGTCCGTTATAAATCTTGACTGTAACAGCACTTCCAAACGTACCCCCGAATCCTGATACGTAGTCTTCATAATCAAAAGTTACTGTGCCGTTTTTTGGAATAACCTCGTCAGTATAATAGGGCTGTTCCATCATTTGAACGAAATCCTCCTGATTATCAAAGAACTGATACGAGGCCTGTGTCTGTTGAATTGCCATTAAGGTGGCTATAGCCACCAGTGTTTTTAGCCATTTCATCGTGGGTATCCTCCTTTTGTTGATTGTCATTGCGAATCTGCTTCTTTCCGGCGCGTCGTGAAACATCGTTCCACTTCGTTAAAACGACTCTTGGCGCATTTTCGCTATTAATACGTCTCAAAGAATAGTGGAACAACTGCAGGCAGGTCTATGTTGTCTTGGGACATCGTTAGGGCGTTTTGGGACAAGTGAGTCTCACAGGCTCATCATGTTGCGAGAAAACGATGTGGCCCATTTTGCATCATGGATGTCCCATACCTTAGTAGAAGAAGTCCGCAAGAAAGGGTAATTTCACCCAGTGTTTTTTACGAAAGGCACTCAACAATACAAAAAGGAGAAATGATCTATGAGAAAATTAGCAATCATCGCCTGTATGCTTGGCGCATGCATGGCGACACAGGTTCAGGCGACGTATGATGGAAGATTGAAGATAGAAGCCGGGACATATCGAGGCGGAGACGGAGGTGAATTTGATGTTACAATACAAACGAGAGTAGGTGACGGCGGAGGATTGCCCACTTCATTTACGACCTGGTGTATTGAGAAAAATGAATACATCACATTAGGTAGCACATATTACTATGAGGTTTCAAGTGCTGCTGTTGAAGGAGGTAGTGATGGTCCAACTCCCGACCCGATTTCTAAAGGATCTGCATATCTTTATTGGTTGTACACTACTGGTTTTGTTGATTCTAGCTATAAAGTCGATAGTGACGATGAAGCCGGTGATTTTCAAGACGCTATTTGGTGGTTGGAACAAGAATTAGCTAGCGTCAATAACAAGTATACTCAACTGGCCATAACCAAGTTTACCGATGAAGAGGGTGCTAAGGCCGATTCTGGAGGGTTGTATGGTGTTGTGGCTGTTAACTTGTATGGGAAGTATGAAAATGGTACGCTCAAGGACTATAAGCAATCACAATTGGGCATTGTAGTTCCTGAACCCGGCACATGGATTGCCGGACTTTTCCTGAGCGTTCCATTCGCCCTGAATGGCTATCGGATGCTTCGGCGGAAGAACGCATAGATAAGTCGATTGTTTGTTGCCTGCCCTTTCGGAAGGCCGCGTGCATGAGTGCATGCGGCTTTTTTTATTTCCATGAGGATCCGGAATACGACTCTTGGGAAATAAAAAACCCCGAGGGGTGGCAACCGCTCGGGGGTTATGACGATGAACTAGGACTCAGGACCTAAGACATAAGACTTAAGACTTAGGACCTAAGACTTAAGACCTAGAACTTGGGACATATGAGTGACAAGAGGCTTTTATATTTGTGAGGAGGAAATGCTTTGATCACGAGAAGGCTCTTATGCTTTTGCTGCATCGCTCAATCGGGTGGTCTCCCGTTGCATCATTGTCTATCAGTCCAAGTCTTAAGTCTCTGGTCCTAGGTCCCTTGTCCGAGCTCCTCAAAGTCCTTGGAGGATCTTCTTTTCCTCGGGAAGGAGGGGCGCTTTGGCAGCGAGATCCTGGTAGGATTTGGCCTTTTCGGCGTTGCCATTGGCTTTTAACAGAAAGGCATAGTAGGCGGCAATGGAAGGATCTTTAAAGCTGTCAGGTTGGAGTTGATCGAGGATCTTGAGAGCGTCCGCGGATTTATTCTGCAGATGCAGAGACAAAGCATAGGTGGTGGCGAAGTTGGCATTGGTGGGCGCGGTTTTGTAGGCTTCAAGGGCCAGGTCATGCGGCCGTTTTTCTTGCGCATCCAGGAGGAGGGCGGACATCGCCAGGTTATTTTTCACAGAGACGCTTTTGGGTTCGACTTCCGCCCATCGGGTATACAAAGTCAGAAGGGACCGCGTCCGATGAGTGGAGTAAAAAGTATCGGCCAGCCTCCGAAACGCCCATTTATCGCCGGGAAACAGGTTTACGAACGACCAGAGCAATTCCTCGGTCTCGGTGCCCCAACGCCAGACATCTGTCAGGTTCAGAAGGGATCGCAGACGCACACGCTGTCCGCCTGCGGCCTTGACGGCTCCTTCCCACTCGGCCTTGGAGGCGGTAGACATTTGCTGTTGTCGAAGCGATCGGGCCAGGTAAGCGCGTCGCAGGAAGTCAATATCGCCCCATTGGTTTGTCGAAAGAAACGTCTGCAGGCCGGTCCAGTTGTTTTGCATACTGTAGCAATCGGCGGCGAGGAGGGCGGCCGGCTGATTAGTCTGAACATCGATCGGGAGGGATTGCAGCCAGCGCAGGGCGTCCGCGGACATGCCGGAGTTGATTTTCCAGATCACCAACTCGTGAAGGTGGGCGGGATTTGTGACGGCATCCCGCTGGCATGCGGCAATAGCGGTCGCTAAATCGGCATTTTTGAGTTCGCGCAGAATGCTGAGTCGAAGCAGGCGATCGGCAAAAACAGCATTTGTTTTTTTCAGCAAATCATCCGACATCGCCAGGGCATTGGGTAGTTGCTTGTGGCGCACCGCATCGAGGGTTAATTCGCGCAAGGCCATGTTGCCGATCTCCGGGTGATTGCGGAGTGTATTGAGCGCGGTTCGTCCGGCGGTGAGGGAGTTGGCATTGGTATGACGCAACTGAACAACGGCGAGGTTGATCTGCGCATAGACATTGGTCGGACTAATTCGAACGGCCTCGGCGAAGTGCCGCTGGGCCTCCCCAGCGGGGCCGGTGACTGAGGCAACCGCGCCGGCAATGTTGTGAAACTCGGCGGTCTTCTTGCCGTCCTCGCTCACGCCATCCAGGGCGTTTGTGGCGGCGGCGTAATCGCGCATGACCAGGGCGACCTTGGCCAGATCGAGGCGGTCGGATACAGAACTCGGACTGAGCTCAACCACACGGCTGCGCCACATCAAGGCCGCAGGCGAACGGCTGGCTTCGGCCAATTCGGCCATCAACCGGCAGGCCTCGATGTCAAAGGGATTGGCTTGAATCGCGCGCTGGAGGCAGAGATAGGCATTGCGCGAATCGGATTTCTCGAGAAACACCCGGGCCTGTTTGACCAGCTGAACCTGTCGCCACTTGATGTATCCGCGGTAGCCGAAGTAGCCGCAGACTGCGAAGACGCATATTACGATCAGGCCAATCAATAATTTTTTCATATGAAATGGAGTCAAAACTGGGAATCGAGATCAAAGACCTAGGACATGAGACCTAGGACATGAGACTAAAGACATGAGGCTAAGGACAAGGGCGCACAAGCGAATGCGACGTGGCTTGAATCCAGTGTATTTTTTTTAATTGACTATACTAATTTCTATTATATATATTTCTGTGTGTGAGAGATTATCGAAAAATCCACGCTTGGAGGATGGCGGATGAATTGACAGTCGCCATTTACGAGCATACTCGGCAATTTCCGAAGGAGGAGATTTATGGCCTCACAAGCCAGCTAAGGCGTTGCGCATATTCAGTTCCAGCAAATATCGCCGAAGGCTCAGCCAGGCAGTCCAAGCGTGATTATCTGCATTTCCTGTATATGGCTCGCGGTTCGCTCTGTGAAGCCCAATACTTTATCCACTTGGCAGGACGGCTGCACTATTTCGCCCATGATCAAAACCTGAAACTGACAGACCAAATCGGCGTTGTTTTCGGTTGCCTTCATCGTCTCATACTAGCTGTCGAATCGGAATTGCCAAAATCCTAACATCCTTGTCTCCATAATCTTATGTCGATAGCCCCAGGTCCTTGGTCTTAAGTCCTAGGTCTTAAGTCCTAGGTCCCAAGTCCTAAGTCCTAGGTCCCAGGTCCCAGTCCCGTTTATGTCCAACAGCCTGATCGGGAACTGAAGTGCCTGTCGTTCCAGGTCGAGGCTGTGGATCTTTGTGCGCGGCTTCGGTTAACTCGACCAGGCAGTGGTTGGCGGCGGCGCAAATCTCGCCGAATAACCGGCGTTGTTCCAGGATCAGCTCTTCTTTCGCGGTTTTGGCGGCGTAGTGGGCCGTGACGCCAAAGCCGGTGTTATCGTAATGATACCGGTCCTGGACGGCCGTATCGGCTAAGGTCGATCTTGAAGACGGGGAAACAGCCAGGGCATCTCCGAGGATGCTCGAAGGAATGAAAACCTCAAGGGCGAGCTGTCGATATTCCTCGGAAGCGTCTTGAAGCAATCGAACGAGGTCATCGCGGTTTTGGGCCAATTGGATCTTGGCTTTGATCATCTCGGCATAGTAATTGACGGCCTTGAAGGCGTTGCGTTCGCGGGCGACCTTTTCCGACTGGAAGTATTCCAGGTAACCGAGACGGTAGAGACCGAAGACTATAAGCATGGCGACGCTGACCATGCCCAGCATCATAAGAGGCAGGCTCTGGCGTTGTATGGCGAAGGCCCAGAGACAGAAGACAAGGCACACGCCATACATCACCTGGCAGGCATGCCGATGATCCATTCCTTTGTAGAGCAACCGATGATGAAGATGGCTGGCGTCGCCGGTGAACACCGGTTTGCCACGCAGATAGCGCCGAGCCATGGAAATCAGGGTATCGGCGATCGGATAGCCGATGAGAACGGCCGGGACCAGGAGTGATGTGCCAACCTTATCTTTGACACTGCCAAAGGTGGCGCTGATGGCAAGGGTCATGCCCAAAAACAGGCTGCCGGAATCGCCCAGAAAGATTCTGGCGGGTTGAACGTTGTATCGAAGGAATCCGAGACAGGCCCCCGCCAGGGCTGACATCACGACAACCAGCATGGCCATATTACCGGCTTGAATGGCCAAAATGGCCAGAGAAGTCGCAATCAGATAGGCCACACCCGCTGCCAAACCGTCGATGCCATCGATCAGGTTCATGGCATTGGTGGCGCCAACAAGCCAAAATACGGAGATGAAAGGTCCAAGAAACCCCAGGTCAAAATGCCCCACTAACGGCATGTACACAGAATCAAACCGCACGCCGCCCGCCACCAGGAGGATGGCAACGGGAAACTGAAAGGCAAATTTCCATCGAGCATTGATTCCATGGATGTCGTCCACGATGCCGACACACAGCATTGCCAATCCGCCGGTAAAAGTCAGAAGCAGTTGCAGTTCATGCGTGAGAACCTGTTGGACGACGATGTTGTCATAGAAACAGAGCAGGATGAGTGGCACCCACATCGAGACAAATACGCTTACGCCCCCGAGACGCGGAACCGGTCGCTTATGAATCTTGCGATCGACGGGGCGATCAATCGCCCCAAGGGCGCGCGCCAGGCGGATCACCAACGGCGTGAATGCCAGGCTGATCAGTGCTGCGATGAAAAAACAGGCGAGATAGGTTTTATACGGGATCATGGAAAATGGGTGGAGGGGACAAGGGACTTGAGACTTAAGACCTAGGACCTAAGACAAGGGACTAAAGACATGAGGAATCTCACGCAAAGGCGGAGGAAAAGGGGACAGGGAACAGGAGACATAAAACCTAAGACTTAAGACCTTGGACCAAAGGATCTTGCGAGCTTTGCGGCTTGGCGTGAAACTAATTGTCACGCAAAGACGCAAAGGCGCAGGGACTCGAGATCGCAAAGCGGTTCGAAATGCCCGGTCAGCCCAGGCGGTCCGACCCTACCCGGGACGCCGAATCCGGATGCTGAATGCTCGGCTGGCCCGGCGGTCCAGCCCTACCTCTTCGGTCGGCCCAGGCGGTCCGACCCTACCGGGTGCTCATGGCACCGGACTCGAGCAAATCAGCGATCTGTTCGCAGTTTTTCTCCATCCGAAAGCACTCCTGGGCATATCGAAATGCTGCCTGGCCGCGCCGAATGCGTTCACCAGGATCAAGCGCTGCATGAACAGCGGCCAGGAGTCCCTCGACATCGTCTTCGCCTACAATCCACCCCCCGCCTGATTCTTGGATCCAGGCTGCAGTCTCACAGGTGCGTCCACCGACATAGATGACCGGTCGGCCGACAGCAAAGCTCGCTTGCAGCTTGCTTGGCGCCATCAGGCCGTTCCAAGCGGAATCCATACTTGCCAGATGGACATCTGCCGCGCACAGATGAACGCGCAACTCGGAATGCGATACATAATCGAGCAGTTCGATCCGCGCCTCGGGATGGGCCTGAGCAAAGGCTACGATCTCCGCTCGACGCTTTCCGCCCCCGCTGAAAACCCATCTCGGCCCGGGATCCCCCAAACGACAAGCTGCCTCCAGAAACTCATCAAACCGATGTCCTAGGCCCATGTTCCCAGAATAGAGAAGAACAGTCTCATCGGTCTGCCAGCCGCGTTGCATGCGCATCGGATTTGGCTGATTAGCTGGCGAGGGCGCCAGATCATTGTCGGCCCAGAGCGGAAGCCAGTGAAGACTTGCCGTGGATGGCTTGGACACCTCCTCTTTTGGATTGTGGTTTTGCACATATCGACTGACTTTCTCGGCCATAACCGGGCCCAGTGTAAGGACAATTTGAGCCCCTCGCAGTTGAAACCGTGTCAGGCGCTGCAAGATACGCTGAATAAGGCTGTCAGCCCGGCGCGCCAGGTAGGGTCGGACCGCTGGGCCGACCGGGTGTGGTAGGGCTGGACCGCCCGGGCCAGCCGGGCATTTAGCAATCGAGCCCGTCGCCCCGGGTAGGGTCGGACCGCTGGGCCGACCGGGTGTGGTAGGGCTGGACCGCCCGGGCCAGCCGGGCATGTTTGAAGCATCCCGCTCTTGAGATCCTGCGTCCGGCGCGCCTGGCAGTCGCGCCCTACCCTCTGACGCGCTCGACGATCGCGCCCTACCGAAATGATTACGCGACAATTCATGGGCGAGCAGGACGTCCGGATAAAGATCCATGATCCAGTGGGCATGCCTGCAATGATGTCGCCAAGCGGCGATCTTGCCAAGAAGGCCCAGATACGGCGGTGTTGTCAGTGATAAGATAATATCCGGGGACCTTCGCATCATCATGAGCCGGACCAACAGCGATGCGTAAAACGTGCTGTAATCGGCGAGTTTGCCCAAAGACGATTTGCGACCGAAACCGAACGCCGGCAATCGAACAACCTCGATTTCGTTCCGCAATTCACGACAAGGATATGACTGTGTGCCGTCGTAGGATCGTCGCGAGCAGAAAACCTGTACTCGGTGTCCCCGCCTGGCCAAAGTCCGGGCCAGGTCATGCAGATAAACGCCTGTCGGCGCCGGATCAGGAGGGTAAAACTGATTGAGGAGAAGATAAAACACGGGCCGCCTGGTAGCGTCGGATTGCGTGGTAGGGCTGGACCGCTGGGCCAGCCGGGCATTTAACGCTACGCAAAACCTCTCACGGAGACGCAAAGACACAGAAATCAATGCACTTTTGCCTCCGTGTCTCTGAGCCTCTGTGAGAGAAGGTTTTTCTTCAACCATCGTCCGGCGCGAAGGTAGGGTCGGTCCGCCCGGGCCGACCGAGCTCTTCTGAGACTCCCTGCTCCAGAGACTCCGTATCCGGCGCGCCTGGCAGTCGCGCCCTACCTCATTGGCGCGCTCGGCGATCGCGCCCTACCAGACCGCCCGAGAGTCTTAGGTCTAAAGTCCTAAGTCTTATGTCATCTGGTCCAGCGCCTTTGCGTGAGATTCCCTCGCGCCCTACCATTGTTTTCTAAGTCAGGGGCTTGATGAGCTTATTGAGCTGTTGGATTAAGGCGTCCTTGGCTTTTTCGGGATCATCGTAACCGCGCACAAAGAGTTCAAAGACCTTCTGTCCGTGGTTTCCGCGGCCTGCCCAGATAGCTCGGATGAGGTTCAAGCGCGCTGATTCCTGCTCTACGAACGCCTCCGAGGAATTACCGACCTCCCAGCGGCAATGGAACACATGCAGGGGCCCATTCGGAGTCGTAAAGACATAACGCCGCACGGGATAATCGATGCCATGGATATTCAAAACAATGAGTTCCGGTCCAAGGGTCATTTTTCGACCGGTCGCCGGAAGGCAAATTTCGGGCGTGTGCCGTTTTGCCAGGTAACCAGCCACCCGACCAGGATACCATTCAGCATAGAACGCCTGCCATTCACTGCCATCGTTCCCTCTCCATTGACCCTGCTCCCCTTTATCATAGCGGAGAAGATCGAAGGTCGCAGGGCTGATTGAGATGGCCTTGAACGATGAATCATGACTTGGTAACTCAAACGACCAAGTGGGTCCAGGGGTGAGTCTCGATTCACGAATGCGATACCATCCGTATACGCCGACTTCAACGAATAGCAGCCAAACCAGAAGGACGAAAGACAGACGAAGGAGAACCAAGGACGGAAGACAGGAGTTAGTAACCAGGGGACAGTCGCCAGTAGCCGGTGGTGAATGGGTAGCGGACAGTGGACATTGGACAGTGAGGGGGGCAGAATCTTTAGGATCTGAGCCACCAATTTCAACTTTCTGCTTTCTACTTGTCATCCCCCGAAGGAGAAGACCGGAAAGGCCCCAAAGGACAAAGGTGCAGATAATGGTTATGGTTAAACCGGCTTGATCATGGTATTTGGCTATGGCTTCGACGCCTTCTTTGGCCGCCAACCAGGTTAGGATTGTTGTCCGAATGACGTTTAATCCAAATGCTACCAGAAATCCAGCCGGGACCAACAACAGACGACGGGCCATTGTCAATCGATACAACTCGCCCAGCACAAGCGAGATCATGAGGCTGGATTGAAATGACCGAATACCGCTGCACGCGTCGTCAACACCCACGACGCCCGTTCCCACCTCGATGACATTGCCATGCTGAAGTGCGGGGTAGCCCAGGAGACCCATGACTTCAATGACCATGGATACATTTAATTGAGTCAGTTTCTGAATAATTAGGTTTTCGATCGGGCTCGGCCATGGTATCGCCACAAAAATGAGGCAGATTGGAAATGCATAGTGGACAAGAGCTGTTCTTCCTTTTGCCAAGTAAAGAACCATCAAAGTCACGCCAACCACAATAATCCCCAATGCCCACTGGAGCGGTCGCCATTCCGGAACCGCCCCTTCGACAAGGCGAATAGGCAAATAAAGAAAAGCGGCGATGGCAATTACTAAGATTGTGGACCATAAACCTTTGCCGTCAATCTTCAGGTCACTAGTCCCGGTATCTGAGACCATGTTCACTGGTCGTAGGTCCTGGGTCTTTGGTCCTTGGTCCTTGGTCCCTGGTCCTTGGTCTTTAGTCTCCTCGTCTCTCCACGCATGCCACCTCTTGAACAAAAGTCCAATCATCAGCAGTGGGACAACCCATCCGTAGCCGTATTGTGGATTGCTCGTCCATTCCGGGCTAACGCTGTCGATGAGCTTGAACCAGAGATAGGCAAGGGGGAGCAAGATGAGGATTAGGGGCATAGATGGGGGGGAGGGACTTAGGACCTGAGACCTAGGACCCAAGACATAAGACCTAGGACTCGATGATGCGTTTTTTCACCAGGCTGGCGGGATTTCCTTGATAGATGCCATACGGTTCGAGGTTTTTGGTGGCAACAGAGCCAGCAGTCAAAACTGCATGTGAACCGACAACAACGCCAGGACCGACCCAACTGCCAGCGCCGAGCCAGGCGCCATCTTCGATGGTGATCGGTTTAACGATTAAATCGAAGGTCGACAGCTTGTAATTGTGACTGCCGGTGCAGAGGAAGGCCCGCTGGGAAATGCAGACGTTATCGCCGATTGTGATCCTGTCCAGGTTCAACAGCCAACATTCTTCACCAAGCCAAACGTGGTTCCCGATTTCCAGCTTCCAGGGAAAAGTGATCTTAACCTGTGGTTTGATCACCACGCCCTGGCCGATACGAGCACCAAACGCACGCAAGACCGCGCATTTCAGCCCGGACAAAGGAAAGGGGCACAAGGAAAACAGCACAAATCGGACAGCGATCCAGGAAGCTTCCTTGAGGGCGCTTGCACCGCGATTAAAGTCCGGGTTTGCAAACGTGGAAAGATTGACGTTCACGGCTCCTGCGATGGAATATGGACACACGCTGGCGGAGTTCCACCGCTGAGCGTCCACTCGTAAACCGACCGCGTCAACTCGGCGACACGGGGCCAGCAATAGTGCTCGACTACCAAACGACGTCCTCGGCGCCCCATCTCGCAGCGTTCAGAATCATCCAGACTGGTTGCCTTCCGCAAGGCTTCCGCTAAAGGCCCCACGCCGATGTCAACCCAATAGCCGCAGCCATGCTCATGTAGGTCGCTCCAAGGCGTCCCTTTGCTAGCAATCACTGGCACCTCACAAGCCAGGGCCTCAGCCACCACCAGCCCAAAATTCTCGGTGAAACTAGGCAACACGAAGAGATCCGCCTGCCGCAGCAGAGCCCACTTTGCGGTGCCTTGCACCATGCCCGAAAACTCGAATACACTCCCAAGATCCCATGAGCGCAGCAGCATAGTCAACTCCGCTCGATGGCCTGCCTCATCAGGGCCGGCCAGCACGCACTTCCAACCGGCGGGACACACCAATCGCCAAGCCTCCAAGAGGTGCTTTAGACCCTTCACAGGATGGATTCTCCCCAGGAAAACGACTGTCCTCCAATTTTTCTGGGGATTCCTGGAAGGCAGATTAGAAAGTCCTGGAATCTCGACCCCGTGCGGAATTGTCGCAACGGCCTTCCCTGGCACTCGTCGTCGAATGTCCCTCCTCTCCTGCTCTGCAGTTGCTGCCAGGACTGACGCGGAGCGCAAGTCCTTATGCTGATAAAGCCACCAAGCGATCCTTTTCTTCCACGCTTTGTGCGCCAGTGCCCACGGGGCAAGCATCCCCATCGGAGAACACACCCGTCCCACACCAAGAGCCGAGCAGGCTGCGGCAACGGAATGGTTCGCAGGCAGCCACAGCCCAAAATCATGCACTACGGTTCTCTCGTGCTCAAAAAGCCCCTGCTCCAACATCGCGCCGAAACCCTGCTTGCCGCGCCCGCTACCGGGGACACGGATTACCCTGACGTCGTCGTCGCGAGGCAGAGCTTCAGACTGACCAACGGAGGCGCGGCACGTCAGCACACTGACCCGCACATCCTGCGACACCAGATGCTCACTGAGATTCTGGACGACCGCCGAAGGTCCGCCACGGCTGTTCGCCAAGCTGGGGATGGTCAACCAAACGTGCACTCAGAGGCCACCTTCCTTCAAAGGCATCCGCCAAGGGGCCGTAGGACGCGGCCCGTCATCATAAACGTGATCGAGGATCGCTTCAAAGTATTTGGCCACTGCCGGGCCGCTGATACAATCCGACCACGCGCGTACCCGCTCGCGTTCGGCTGGGGTTCGCGGGCCGAGCTCCACCCAATGCCTCAGAACCCTCGTCAGATCATCAGCTGAGCCCTTCTGGAACACCGATCCCAACCATGGATAGCGTATCAGCTCGGCAGCACCACACGCCGAACTGCACACCACCGGTGTACCTGCCATCAGTGATTCATTCACCACAGCCCCCCATCCGTCGTGACGGCTTGGCAACACGATCAACCTGGCCGCACACATATGCTTACGCACGTCTGACGGCCGACCACTACCAAGCCATTCCACCCGGCTTTGAATGCCCAGCCTCTTGGCGATCTGCGTGAGACGGTTCTGCTCAGAGCCATCTCCCTGCAACTGCAGGCGAACGATGTTGTCTGCCATCGCCGCAAATGCATGAAGCAGAATGTCCAAACCCTTTCGTGGGATTAACTGGCCGACGTACAATACCGTTTCGCCGTTCACCGGCTTACTCAGTTCTGCCGGTGGTGGGGAGTCGGTAATATATGCGAAGGGGAAAATTCGTTCATTGGGATACCCGCACCTGCGAAACCAGCTTATCCCAATCTCACCCATCGCCAGCACAAACCGATACGCATATCCATATCTGCATCGCTCCAATGCATAGCGTATCCGACGGCCAATACTGAGCAGGCCACGGGGGTCCGGAGACTCCGACATGATGCCCATACGAGCTCCCGCCGCCATACAATGGAAAAGCGCGCGATTACCCAACCGGGTCCAGCGAGCGCCAGCCATCACGTGAATCGTGCTCGCGGGACTCTCATTAACCAACTCCTTGATGGTATGTTCGTCTGGATCAATGATCACCTGGGCACCGCCCATAGCGGGTATCTCCCAGCCCAGTGATGCCCGTTCCTGTGCCATCCGAATAGGTGCAACGACCACTACTTTGTGCCCAGAATTAGCCAGTGCGCGCAGAAAAGGCGCTTGGTGAGGGCTGAGAAGATTCTGCCAAAACACGAATGAACGCACCAAATGCACACTGGAACAATATAGTGACTACCCCTGTCTAGCGGAAACTCGCATTGGCTGAAAGCCTGTCCGGGAAAACCACCGGCGATAGCCACGAGTGTTTGACAGCCCATTGGCCTGGAGAAGAGGGAGTGACGCATCGCCGAGTTTTCCCAACCAAAGCCAAAACAGGAAGCATAGTGGGCTGCCAAAGCCTAAGATCCAGCCTTCAGCCACCCCGTGCACGGCCAGAAAGATGCCAGCTACGACGAGGATATCATTGTCAAGCGGCGCATGGCGGCGAAGGTTCATGAAACCATAGAGAACCAGGCCAAGGGCCGAAAAAAACGCAACGGTGCCGACCGCACCAGTCATCGCCAGAATCGCGAGATAGGAGGAGCCGGGTTCGACCCGAATGCTACCATCAGCCTCCTTTGCTGTACCGCTCCCAGTTCCCATGGCCACACCAATACCGAACAGCGGGCTTGATTTGAATTCCGTAATCCGCGATTCCCACAATTCTACCCGCGTGTTCGTCAATCCCTTGCGGGCCAGTGAGCCTCCGAGTGATTCTCCCTCTGTCAGGTTCTCCCCGCGGGTTAAAAAATAGCCAAGCATCACAGCAAACGCGAGTGTGAGCACCGCCCCGAGCAATGGACGCCGGCGGATCAGAAGATAACAACTGGCCATCCCGGCGGCCAGCGCGGCCACGCGCGAACCCGAGGCCAACAGTGGGATTAGACCCAGAGTGGCCAGGAGACCCCAACGCCATGAATTGCCGTGAACCGCGTGAGCGGCGGCAATTACCACCCCAAGACCCGCAATGGGGCCGAGGATCATGGACTGATTCATGAAAGCCGCAAAGGGCGCTCGCCCCACCGGACAGGGAAGGTGCAACGTATACCAAAGAACGAATATTGCGGTGAGACCCGTAACGCCATTTAAGGTCCATCTCCAGGCAGCAGCCCGGATCGCGAGAGCTGTCGGATTCAAAATCACTGGTCCCAAGGCGAGCATTAACAGCGACAGCCCGATCCAACGCGATAGGGCGGTATGGATCTCTTCCGCTTGGGTGATGCTCGCCACAAACGCGACAAGGACGATGACCCAGGGTGCGCGCCAAGTGCCCCCTCCAACGATCGCGATTCCCGCAGCCACTGTTAAGCACAAAACGTTCAATGCAATCCAAGCACCAAACGGCACGGGCAGATACCACGGGAATACCGAACCACGGATAAAATAAACCAAGACCACCAATACCCCGCACCATTGCGCCCACTTGAATGGTTTAGGATCAGAATTCTTGCCGACATGGATTGCTGTTGTCTGGGACTTGTGACCCGCGCATGTAAAAGCACACCGGCGCGATCGCCACAGCGGACGGCTCGCCCACTTCAATTTTTTTGCCCGCCAAGTTTTCAGCCTTCACCCCTTTACCAACGCCTTCTGTAATCTCTCGACGCAACTGGCCCAGCTATACGCCTGGGCCCGCAGCTTTCCGCGCTGAATCAACTCAGTGCGCAGCCCTGGCTGCGTTAGCAGGGCTTGGACGGCCTCAACCATCGCTTCCGACTGGTCCGGATCCGTGTACAGTGCGGCATCGCCCACAATCTCTGGCACCGCAGTGGAGTGACACGTGATGACCGGTGTTCCAGTGGCCATGGCTTCGGCGGCAGCGATGCCGAACGTTTCATAGCGCGTCGGAAATAGCAGTGCCACCGCATCGCGCAGGTAACGCGCGAGCCTCTCCGCCAGGACGTAGCCTAGGAGCGTTACGTTTGGTGTTTGGGCGGCTCTCGCAACCAGAGCGCGTTCGTGCTGACTGCCAGCCACTAGCACCCGCAAGTCGGGCATTTGCTTCCGCAACTCCGCTGCGAAATGAAGGGTGCGATCACCGCCGTCGAGATAGTTCAGCCCCCCCACGGCCAGCACAAACGGACGATCGGGGGATTCCCCCGAAGCACCGGGCGATTGTTCCGCTGCCCGAAAAAATTCCGGCTCAACGCCATTGCCCACGACCCGGCACTTTTCTGGTGACACCTGAAACCATTCAACCATCTGTGCTTTAAGGAACTCGGAAACTGTCAGCACCAGAGCCGCTTGCTGCAGCAGTCGGCGATAGGAGGTGCGGCGGCGCAGCCGGTTGAGGCGGGCTGAGCTGTTTCCGGATTGTGGCAATTGCGGATCCAGTTCATGCGCGCCATGCACGGTCACGGCCACTCGAGTATGCTTGACCGGGATGAAGTCGTTCTTTGGGCAATACACCCAGTCTGGATGACCACACCACCGATCTGCCACGGGGTGGCCGGTCACGGTCCAGAGGGCCTCGGACAATTTCCAAGACAGCGGCAACGTTCGCCCCGGCAAAAAGGCAAGTGAGCCCGGGTGTTGTGCTTGATCTCTGGCTGCCAGTAAATATAGGGTGTTCCCCTGAATTTGATTGAGCCCATGAAGCATGTGAAAAATGTGTTTCCCGACTCCCGTCGGCTTCTGATGAGCCGTGAAACGGAGGTCGGTGAAAACACAAATGTTCATGAAGTTTGGCGGTCGAGAGAATCCCCTGCGATTCGAGTTGTAAAACTCAGAACTGTTCCCTAAGCGAAATTCGTGGTCGGCACGACCGAACCACCGCCTTTCATTGAAAGGTGAGAGCTGATCAAGTTTCGTACGAAAGCTGGCTATAGCTGATGGCGCCAAGCAGCCAGCAGAAAAGAAATGTCGCATCCAGCCGGGTGAATACCATGGAGCAGACCACCACTCCGATGAATCCCCAGAGCCTGCTGTTTGTAGGCCGAGAACTGGTGGCTACGGCAGCACAACCTGCCAGGAAATAAAACCACATCTCATAAGCCAGCGACCACAACGGAAAGTTGCCGCCATAGCTCCAACACAACACGCCCTGAAGGCCGAATAGATTTCCAAAGAATCCGCCTAATGACAAAGGAAGTTCAAGAAGAGACCCAACTGCCGCGCTGAGTAGAAGCGCCGGGCAAAGCGGCAACCAAATCCTCGAGGCTCTGTCCAGTGCGTATGCGTATGCATCAGAATTTTCATTCCTTGACCGATCCAAAACCTTGCCACCGACCAGGAATCCAATGAGCATAAAGAAACAATCACCCATTCCAAACCCACGCCGGTTGCTTCAAAGAATAGCCATGCGACCTTGCTCTGAGACGCAATTTCCAAGCGCTCCCACTCGACCCAGTTTGTTCCCCGAGGATGACAAGCAACGACCATGAACGCTGCCGTGAAACGCAACCAATCCAGCCAATGTAAGCGCGAATTAGCCTGCTCAGTATAGGCTCTGTTACAGTTTTCCTTTAGGCTGTTAGGGTTCATACGAAACGGCTTTCTCGCTCCACTAAACAGTGCGCACCGGGGCTTGATGGACAAGCATCCGCTCGACCAATTCCCGAACGGCCAAGTTGAATTGCTCCGGATGAAACGCTTCGGCCCGCTGCAATAAAAGGAGATGCAATTCCTGCTGGCGAGAGCCGGATCTCAATACCGCATCAATTTTAAGGGTGGCTTCCTGAATGTCGTCGTAAATCAGGTCATCCTCTTGCACAATCTCGGACTGTGCCCCCGCGCGCGGTACAAACGGCACCATCCCCGCCTTCATCATCTCCGCGGTGGCAATGCCAAACGCCTCGCGAGCGCAGGCACTTATGCCATAACGGGACCGGGCCAACAACGCCCACTTGTCATCCGCATACAAGGGGCCGTGCCAAATGATCCATTCTTTCCGCATCTCGCAAAGCTGCCGGATGTGTTCTAAGTATTCTCCATAGACCCCAATCCCCACCAGATGCAAACGAACGTCATGTCCCATAATGCGGACCTGGTCCAAGATGGCGATGACCTGTTCAATTTGCTTTTCTGGTGAAATCCGTCCCAGGCAGACGAAGGCATCTTCTCGATTCTTCCACGGGGTGGGAGGAGTGCTGCCGCCCGGCACAGCTGGGTAAATGACCACCGGGGGCACCTTACAGAATTCCGAAGAGACCTGTGCCGTCCATTTCGAATTCGCGACGAAGTAATCGTGCCGTGCCGGGTCACGACCTGACGAGCCGGCAAGCCAGCGACCGAGTGCAAAATAAGTCTTTCGGAACAGACTCGCTCCCACGAGGGCCTCTGGACAATGAAAGCGTTCCTGCAAAGGCCGATTCCAAGCCACGTCAGAGAGGAAATGAAGGGCCGGTCGGCCCCAATCGAGCGTCCGCGATGCGGTAATGCAAAGGTCGTAGCGCGGGGCGAGACTCCGGCAAAATCGTTCGAACAGACCATTCCATAGCGCTCCTCCTCGCGATAAGACGTGCGGGTCAAGCAAGGGATAAACGATTGCTCCAAATTCCTCCCCGCGAACCTCGGTCCCCGCACATCGGTTCAGGTCATCCAAGTCCCAACCCCCGCGAGTAACCACGTCCACGTGATAATCACGGCAGAGGGCTTGGAGCAGCCACATGGCCGCAACTTCAGCCCCACCCCGTCCCCAGTAAGGATGACCAAAGAGGATGCGTTTCCGATTCAAAGAGATTGATCGAGCCAATGCTTTGTTTGCGACCTTGCGGCACAGCTTTACGCCCGCGGCCCTTCAGAGAATTCCACCCGCAGGGCATCCCGTTTGTCGGATCTCGATTCCCGGGCCCCGCCAAAATGGCTTTGGGGCAATGTGGGTTGTAACCGAAAGCCAGACCGGATCGTCCATTGTTTTAAAAGTCTGGCCCGTCCAAAATTTGCCGTCCCAGCGGAAGCCCGCCTCGGAGTAAACTTTTCGGCATGGCTCGTTATGGGGGGTATCCCGGTAGAGGCCCCGGACGGTCACGCCAACGTCTACCATCCGCTTCACTGTGTTTAACAGCGTGTATTCGATCCGGAAGCCGAAAACGCGGCAACTCAGCACAAATATCGGAATCTCAAATCCACCAACCTTCCGTTCAATTACAAGAACTCCCACCGTCCCCATGTCACCAAATTTGTCCCTGGCGTCCGCGAGGATAATCAACCGATCCTGGCCAAGTCCCTCGGATAGTTCGCGGAAGCTGGTACGACTGCCGCACAGATTGAACTGGTTGGTGCGGTTGATCAACTCCACGACCCGCTTCAAGTCAGCTCGTTCGGCCTCGTGAATTTCAACACTCAATCCCAAGGCTTTAAACGCTGTTGTCTCATCGTCTGCGTCGGTCCGATTCTGGCTTAACTGGGTAACAAACTGTTCGCGGCACGCTCGTTCCCGGTATAGTTTGGTTCGGTCTTCATCCACCTGATTTGGCAGCACCCGCTGCCAGTGGTCCAGGAGTTTCCAGGTCAGAGCGTCCATGGGGTCCAGGACATGGATTTCCGGAAACGCAGCATTTACCTGTTCTCGTTCGTCCGGACGGTCATCCAAAAACATAAAATCCTTGACCTTAAGATTGAGCTCGTCGCGGATACGGTTGATGTTTTGCGTTTTTGGACTCCAGTTGATCTGTGCTGTGACGAAGTCCTCTTCCTGCAACGTGCCTCCCTTCCAGTGAACTTTACGGGGGTCGTTCTTGGAGTTGATCGCCAACAGCAGTCCTTTTTGCTGTAGCCCTTTCAACACCTCCTGCCGCTCATGGAAATGGCTGACGGCTCCTTCGCCGATCATCCCATCCCAAAGAGTATTATCCAAGTCGCACACGATAACTTTCCGGGTGGCCAGATAGGCTTGGATGTAGATCGCCCTAAAGTAGTCTTCCCGTCCGAGCATGTTTCCCAGAAGGGTTGGGTGCAGGGTGCCACTGTTAAACCAGATTCTTCCCAACTGGTAAACCCCAATGCGCCGTGCCAAGGCCTCTTCGTCAACAACGAACAGGTGTTCATAGGTAGCGGCGTTCCTCTCGGCCAGCAATTCGGTCAGCGCCCCGTTAAGTCGCTCCCGAGCATGCCGACGCAGCCGGGCGGATAAAAGCAGTTTGCCCAAACCACTAAATCCAGAGTTGTGCTGCTGCGTCCCTCCCGTGTTGTGAACATAGATCGGACATTCAAACTGGTTCGCTAGCAGATCCAAAGCCTCCTCGGTATCCTGAATCGCCGCGTTCAGAAACGCATCCGCGGCGCGCGCCGACATAAGGTAGTTCTTGGGGTGAATGACATGCGCATAATCTGAAGAGAACTCGTGCGAGAACGGACTGAAAAACACGACATCAAACTTCTGGGATTCCAGCTTTCTAATTTCGTTACGGAGGGAGGCTGGCACACGATGGGCCAGCGTTTTTGGCACCAGGGAGATGCCCGCTTGCAGGCACGGACCGTAGAGGCTGGTCAGGATGTCGCACTGCAGGCAGTCTCCGATGAAAAGCACCCGGGTTGCTTTCTCAGTTTTTTGCCGGAGCGACTCAGTGGCTTGCCGCAGACTGCCATGAAAACAGCACAATTCTGCTCCAGCATCCGCCGCGATCAGATCCTCCCAGGTTTGCCAGGTTCGCTCCAGCGGTGCTTGCGAAAAGTCTGCCGGGCCTGTTTTGTCCAGGCGTTCGTTGGCACACAGATTCACCCAGCCGATGAATAGCGCCAGCATTGCGGGATCCTTTGTGCCCGCCCATCGGGCTACCAGATCAACCGCCGTGTTGATGTTGGCCTGGGTAAATCGATCCGCCTCTGCGAGCCTAGACACCGGGGCTGCCCCAGCTGCGCGCCGCGCCAACTCCACAGCTTGAAACAGTGCTGCTGCGAAGTCGTCCCGCTTCCGCTGGATGGCGTTAGACAAAGATCCTGTCGGCCTGGATTTTGAAAGTAAAAACATGTGCCAGGGCGTTAGAACCGGAATTTGATAAAGAGATAGTAGCTGCTGCCAATGCGCTCAACGATGTCCGCAAGCAGAGCAGCAGTCAGCATCTGGCCGCACTCTCCACCACAAGTGGGGGCTTTCGGTAACTTTCCATCTGGCAGCTGGCGGACTTCTATTCCCGGCAGAAGATCGGCTCGAACAAAGGTGAGAGGAGCCGCGCTCCCGCGACCGACAGGTGGTGGGTATCACAAAACAATGCGTTTCCGTCTTTCACCACTCCGTACAAACCATTCGAATTTATGAAATAACTGGTGGGATCTAGAATAACTGCGCCTTCCCGGGATAACTCATCTAAGATTTGTAGGGTTGACGCATTTTCTGTTTTGTAAAGCTCGGCAGGATTCCCAAGCAATTGCGTATCCCCGTGACGCATGGCGGTGATGGCAGCGATACGTGGCACGTCGAATTTCGGCTTTGGCACATCCTGCAATATAAAAACTCTGGCCCCTGCGCCCATGAGGGAACGCGCCGTTTTGAACAGCCCGTTTTTGAAGGACTCATCCGGCGGGTAACCATGCCAGTTGGCGGCGAGGATCACGTTTCTGACCCGTTGGGTGGCGATGTAGTTGACCACAGCGGAGGCAAACTCGGGCGATTTTTCTCTTAGACTCCATTTTTCCTTACTCACGTAATCCAAGAGGGGTGCGGTAGCGGACACGGTCACTTGAACACCTCGTTTGGAGTGTCGCCGACACAGCTCATCAATAACCGGCGTTACCGCCATAGCATGACTGTCTCCCCAAATCACGATTTCCACCGGTTGGTTGGTTGGCTGACCACCAAGCTCAAAAAACTGTCCTGCGGCGGCTTTTGGCAGTGTCGTCTCATTCAGAAAGGCGCGATCATAGCGGGCGTTGGCGAGACGCTGCGCATGCACGGATAGCCGTGAGGGTACTCCCTGCTGCCAAATGATCCACAGGCCAACCACCGACAAGGACGCAATGGAAGTGCCAGCGAACGTATAAACCTGCCTCCGTTGCTGAAACACCATCCGCCGCCGAAAAGGCGTCTCAATGTACTTCCATGAGGCCGCCGCCAGAAGCACACTGAGGCCCAGCAACAGGGAATATTGGAGTACCGTCAACGCTTTTGCCGAAACATAATTTGCGTAAACCAGTAACGGCCAATGCCACAGATACAAGGAGTAGGAGATCAACCCGATGAAAACCAGGGGCCGCAAGGAGAACAGCCGGCCAACCATGGAAAGCCCGGTCTGACTGGAGTAGATGATCAGAGCAGTGCCGAGGCAGGGGGGCACAGCTGCCAGCCCCGGAAAACGAGTATCTGCATCGTAGCAGAAGAGCGGGAAGTAAATGAGAGCCAATCCGATCCATCCCGCCACCTCCCGAGGCAACTTCCCGGCGGAGAATCGGTCCCGCATGACGACCAGCCAAGCCCCAAGCAATAACTCCCACGCGCGGGTCGGCAAGAGATAGAACGTGGCCCAAGCATGGGTGTACGTGCCAACTACACTGAGCACCAAAGAACTGATCCCCACTACCGCAATTCCTGCCGCAGGGCCTAGCCGTTTTTGATTGACTAGGCAGACCAGGAAGAAGGGGTAAAGTAGATAGAACTGCTCCTCTACGGCCAAAGACCAAGTGTGCAGTAATGGCTTGGTATCGGCCCCGGCCTCAAAATAACCGGCTTGCCGGTAAAAGAAGACATTTGATACCAGCGCGACCTGGGCGAGAGCCGACTTGCCCAGAGCTAGAAAATCATCCGGCAAATACAGAAACCAACCGGCGACCAGCGTCGCGAAAATGACGACGACTACTGCTGGGAGAATCCGGCGGATTCGCCGCTCCCAAAAATTGATGAGCGTGAAGCTGCCCTTGGCAATTTCCTTTAGAATCAGTGAGGAAATCAGAAATCCGGAGATGACAAAAAAGATATCAACGCCCACGAAGCCCCCCGGACAACCGAGCTTGGCATGGAATAACAACACCGCCACGACGGCAAGAGCTCTCAAGCCGTCCACATCCGGCCGGTAATCGGTAACACGCTTTGCCATTATGGATTCATATTTGGTATCCCGACTGGCCTTCGAGTGGCAAATGACGGCGGCATCATCGACTTAAAAGCACTCAGAACCGCTTCAACCGAAGCCTCCTGAACCCAACGGTTCGGGTCGAGTTTGTCCAAACGGTTCTTGAGCCAGAGCTGCGCAATTCGCTCCAGTGCCACTTCGATGTCTGGTTGGGAGAGGTTATCGGCATGTATGCCACCACCTAATTCGGCGAGCAAATCCCGCATCACGCCTGTTTTTGGTGATATTGATAAAATGGGTCGACCGGTCTGAGCGTAATCGATTATTTTGCTCGGCAGAAATATGCCCTTATCGCATGGAGCCTCGATGAGTACTGCCACATCGGCTCGAGCAATCAGATCAAGTGTATCCAGAAACGACTTTGTACCATGGAAGCAAACGTTCTCGTCCAAGCCGAGATCATGAGTGATCGTCCTTAGATTGACTTCTTCGGTGCCGATTATGTCAAAAGTCATCTTCACGCGTCCCTTGTAGCGTTCGGCAACCCTCTTGAAAGCTCTTAAAAACGTCTCCGGCCTCCTAGCGGCAGAAAGGTTACCAGCATGACATAACCTAAGCGAATCGCACCTTTTCCAAGGGATCGCCTTATGGCCAACAAACGCAATATGAGGAATAATTCTGAGTCGCTTCTCATCTGTAATTCCCAGTTCAATTCTGAGATGCAAAAACAAGTGGCGGTTTGGAAAGGTGTTGTAATCCGCCATTCTCGCGGCGGCCCGAAGATAGCGCCTCACCATCAGTCGTCTACACTTCGGCATCGCATGTGTGTAGGGAGGAGGGAACAAGTATGGCGGTGGATCGTTCCAGTTGGCAACCCACTGTACCCCCGTCGCCTTCTTAAACAAGATCGCAGGAAGATGGCTGCAACAGGAAGTAGAGCGAGAAATCACGAGGTCGAATGGCTTCACTGTTTGCAGTTCAATTGCTTTCCTGTAAGCCAATCGCGACCAATGGACGCCTTTCACAAGATGCCCCGTAGCAAGCACGTCCAATGCAAGATTAGGGAAGCGCCAACCTCTCTCTTTCGCTATGCGAGTTTCCACTTGGTGTAGAATCGGCTTGAGCGGCAGCCACGGGGGCAGCCATCCGGATTGGTAGCATGTGGCCTTATCGCTGACCATCGAGATCACCTCAAGATCCCAGCCACTCTCCTTCATGGCTAGGGCAAGCTTGCTGTTCACCAATCCCTCCGAGAAGCAAGCTGGCGCGAAGGCAGCTGCGAACATCAGGATACGTGGCATTCTGAAAGTCCAACCTGCAATTCTTAACCGAGAGTTCGCATACATTCGTCAAACTCAGTCCTTGCGCGGTCGGCCTGCTGAGTTTGTTCAAAACAGGTCCGTCGGGCCCTTTCACAATACTCAGGCAGATGGTCGATAATGTTTTTCACCTTGGCGAATAGACAGGACGGATCTACCGGTAGTCTAACCAGCACATCCCAGCCACCAAGTAGTTCTGCCACCATCTTAAGCTTGGATTCGATCTCAACCGCGACAAACGGCTTGCCGAGCAGCAGCGAGAAGACGGCAGCGTGGAACCGGCTAGTGACCATCACGTCACAGGCGTCAAGCATTTCAACAAAAGCCATCACCGAGATTGAATCCGGAGTCCAATGGCATGCCTCCTCGTTTGCATCTATCAATTGCCGGGTTACTTCCACATCACGCTTCGGCGAAAAGACAAAAAACTTGACGTCAATCTGTCTTTGGCGGCACATCGCCGCAAACTGGAGATATGGCGTGATACACATCGCCCCTTCTCCGGTGAACTTCCAGTCACGCAAAGCAATGCCGACGCGGGGGATGACGCGCTTCATTGAAGCGGATCGCCGGTGAATATACTGCTGTTGAAAAGCCGACAAAAAGCAAAGATCTGACGCTCTGGTCAGATTACCTGCACCATTGTTGCGGCAGAACCTTTCTGAATTCACATCTCGCACCCAAAGAAATCTCATCTGCCTAGCCAGAACACGAGCAGCCTGCTCTTCAGATGTGTTATCAACAAAAGGTCCGAATCCAAGTCCTACCCCAATCTTGGGTAGACCAGTTTCAAGGTGAAGTCGGTAGCGTGCCCGACATCTTTCCATAAGGCGCTTAGGGGAGGTGGCAGCGCGAATCAGACGGTGCAACGGTAGTTGCATCATTCGAGGACTCTCCGAAAAAGAGAAGAACTGAGTGCCGCCGCCATACAGGATGGCACTAGCCCTCCTGAGGTCGGCGGCCACGGCAATACGGGCGCACCTGACTCCGTCGTACCGATAGGCCAATTGCGGGCAGTCGAAAAGAATCTGTTCGCACGAGTAATGGTGCGTGAGCAACTGATCGACGGCAAGCAGGAGCGCATCATCCCCGAAGTTTCCTTCCGAAAAATTGCCTCTGACTATGATAACGCTATTGTTCGGCATGCTGGAAGCGGCGGGAATCCCAGATTGTAAGCAAGGACCATGGATAGCCGTGATCGATCTGGACTTACTGCCATCGATCAACAATTCATTGAGCCTACCCTACAAAAAATCGCCTCACGGCTGACACAATCCTGGCGCTCGCGTTCCCGTCACCATATGGGTTCTTCGCTGTCGACATTTTGCTGTAGGTTTCTTGGTTCGTTAGCAACTCATGCACCCCACGGAAAATACCCTCTTCATCGGCGCCGACCAACCGCACGGTGCCGGATTCTACCCCCTCGGGTCGTTCTGTGGTGTCACGCATGACCAAGACAGGCTTGCCAAGGCTTGGTGCTTCTTCCTGAACGCCACCAGAATCAGTGAGCACCAGCGTCGAAGCGCGCATCAACGCAACAAAGGGACGATAGGACTGCGGCAGTATCAGCCTGACATTTGGCAATCCCGCCAAGCGTTCATGCACAGGGCCACTGACGCTGGGGTTAAGATGCACCGGATAGACAAAAAGCACCTCAGAAAAGCTCCGAGCAAGTCTAGCAATGGAGCGACAGATCGCTTCAAATCCCCAGCCGAAGTTTTCCCGACGGTGGCCGGTGATCAGGATCATTTGACGCCGGCGCCAATCATTACCCAGTAGAAGGTCGAGCTGCATCTCCAACTGGGCAGCCATGCCAGGCTGTTTTTGTTGTTCCTCTTCGTACCGGAGGGCGTCAATGACTGTGTTTCCGGTAACTTCAATTGACGCTTCAGGAACACTTTCCGCCATCAGATTTGCCTTGCTCCATTCGGTTGGCGCAAAGTGGAGCGCGGCCAAAGGGGTAACCAATTTCCGGTTCGCTTCCTCAGGGAAAGGGCTCAAGATATTCCCCGTGCGCAGTCCGGCTTCAACGTGACCGACTGGAATCTGACGGTAAAAGCAGGCAAGTGCCACCATCAACACCGTTGTGGTATCCCCCTGCACGAGCGCCATGTCTGGTTTCTCAGCTTCCAGAAAGGCATCGGCTTTTTCGATTAAACGCGAGGAAAGGGTGGCTAAAGTCTGCCGGGCTATCATCACGTCCATATCGTGATATACGCGAATCCCAAATAGGTCCACCACCTGCTGAAGCATTTCGCGATGTTGCCCTGTTGAGACACTCAATACGCGGAAACCCGGGGCCGCCTGAAACGCCTTTATCACCGGAGCCATTTTGATGGCTTCCGGCCGCGTACCAAAGAAAATAGCGATTCGCCTGATCATCCTGCCTTCTCAGTTTTGGTTAAGCCATGCAATTTTTTATGAAGCATGTAAAACCGATGTTTGTCACAGCATACTCGGAAATGATTCATATCCCTCTGACCAATTGGCTTGGCAGGGACACCTGCCAAAATAGTACCTGCGGGCCAGCTCTTAGTGACAACACTCCCCGCCCCAACGACACATCCTTCTCCCAAATCCACTCCCGGTAAGATAATGACTCGAATTCCGATCCAGCATGCTCTCCTAATAACAACGGGTTTGAGCAGTTCAACTTCGTCATACGGAATCATGGTCGAGTTTTCCCAATTGTAGTTGTGGAGCGAGGACAGCACAGCAACCTGCGGTCCGAAAATGTTGTAGTCCTCAATTGTGATGCCACCTAGTCCATGATAATATCCGCCAGGCCCGAGATAAATGTGCTCCCCCAGACTGATACGCTCCCTGTTTGCGAAATCGCAGCCAGCAAGAGCTACATTCTCTCCGATACATTTAAATCCATTTCGGGCGGTTGATTTCAAATAAGCGGCATGACATGCCTGCCCGGCCTGAAACAACTGGCCCAAGAAACACATGACTCGCTCCTTAATCATACCAGCATAGCCACAAGCCAGAAAGCAACGACGCGTGGGGAGGATTTCATCTCATGACGAAGTTCTTAGATAACTCGAGCGGACGTCCTCGTCCGAGTGAGCGTTCGAACCTTAAGGAGAAGTGGCGCAAACAACTCGTGTAGGTGATTTCGCTCAGTAATGGTCATTCCAGCCCTAAAGGCTCCAACAACCGTTATTAATCCAGTGGTAACCGATAGAACTAAAAGGCGACTAACTGAGGGCCGGACCATTGCTGCAAAGAATGATGAATAGAGCGCTGCAGGAAGAACTCCAGCAAATCCAGGCAAGACAACCTTTTTCAGCCACATCGTATATGGGAAGTCGGCTACAGTTCTCACTACCAAACCACGAGAGACGGAAGCAATGATCATGGTAAACAGCGAACAGAAAAGAACCCAGTTCTGATCGAACCCGAACTTCAAAAACACGTACGCCAGAGGAAGTGTGGCGAGGTGAATGGCCCCAATGACCATGCTGTAACGGGCCAGCTTCCCTATGGCCAGGACGACAGTGGGATATCCAGCGGATAGTTGATCGCAAACAAACATGAGCAGCACGATCCGGCAGAAGACCGCTGCATGCTCCGGCGGGTGCTTCAGCCAGAGGGTCAGCACAGTGGGGATTTCGACAAAAAGAGGAATCATCCAGAAACAGGCGAGAAAAAAACCGTACTTGCTAGTGAGGAGCGAGAGTTCCAACATGCGTTTCCGGTTGCCGGCCCCTTCCTGTTTGACCAGCCGGGGGCTGACCGCTTGCAACATGGCCTGGGTCAACTGGCTCATCATGCCGCCAACCTGATTGGCGATGCCATAGGCCGCATTAACGATTGGGCCAAAGAAAATATTGAGCAGAAAAGCTACGCCCTGCAGCCGCCCAACCACCGAAAGGCTGCCGAACAAGCTCCAGCCCGAAAACCCCATAAGCTCGCCCACAAGCTCCCGGTTCAATCGGTTTCCTGTATTGAGGCGCGCCTCGGGATAGCGCACACGGCATAGAATCATTTGAGCCAGGGTCAGCAGAATGGAGATAATGCTACTGATAAGAACATAAGTGACCAGCCGGTCATGCGGCGCGTAAGCGATCAAGAGGGCTAGCAGGAAATTACCCACGGACTGAAATATGCTGAGGATAGAAACGACCGCCAACGCTTCATGAGCCGTAAGCAGCGCCTGATAAGGAACGGAGATGACATAGCAGGCCGTCCCCACCACGGTGAACTGGTAGATCCAGAACCCGGCCTCACGACGTCCTGCAGGAATATTTAGGACATGGTTGAGAAACCAGAGCCCCACGGTCTCCCCGAGCACCACCAGTAATACCGCCAGGGCGGCATGCAGAAAAAAGCAGGTCCGAAAAACCCGGTTCAACTGATTGAAATCGCTCCGGCCCAACTCATAGGTGAGATGCCGCTGGGAGCTGGTGGCCATGGCGCTATTCAAGAACGCCATGAACCCCATGATACCCGCAATAACGCTGTAGAGGCCATAGTCCACCACCCCCAGTGCCGCCAACACAAAACGGCTGGCCAGCAGTCCGAGCACGGTGGTGAGCGCCACCTTGGTATATAATGCCAAGGTATTGAAAAGCACGCGTTGCGCGTTCGTCACGGCAAGTGGGAGGCAAAGGGCCTGTTTCGTGTGAGTGGTCGAGAGTCGAGAAACTGAAATTCCACAATGGCTTAGGAAGCCTGAGCCCGGATCAACATATGAAGCTGTTCGACCTGACTGGCAGGTAAACACCCTCGGTCTCACTCTCGCCAGCTTTTGCTGTGGGGCAACAAGCAGACGAGACTTGCCTGGTTGGCCTGCTACTTTGCGGATCGAGGGGTAACCGCTTGTAATCCGGTTGGCGTGGCCGGAATAGCACCGAGCCGGCTTTCATCCAGGAGTGTGACGGAGGTCGCTGTGGCTCTGTAAACAGAGCCACTCGCAGTGGCCCGGAGCTCCAGTTGGCCTAATTGAGGTAAGGTAACGGTGACATTTCGGTCATCACCCGCAGCTGCCCAGGCTGTAATTAGCCAGTCATTGCTTGCGTTGAGTTTGCGAACTAAAACGCGCGCTGTTGGATCCGAAAGAGTATTTGTAAACTCGTAGGACGGCTGGTCCAACGACATGACATGTTGGCCGTCGCCGGCAAGAAGGTAGCCATTGTAAAGATAGTTTTCCAGATGTGAAAAAAGGGCGTGGACACGAGATAAGGCTACGATCTGTAGTAACCAATGTGGAGGCTGATTGGACGGAAACGAAGCATTGAAACCCGGCCCACCGAATAAATAGCTGTTCGTTTGACTGATTGGGAATTCATAATAACCCGCATTCGCGCCGATGGTGCCGCTGGTGTAAAGACACTTGAGGAAGCCAGTGTAGCGAGCCAAGTCCGCCAACCGATTTGTGTTGTTATTACTCCACCCACCACAGACGAAACTGTAATTCGTGGGGTAGCCGCGGGCGATGTTGTAGCCCACTGCGTTCAGGTGTTTGGTCAAGAGGTCAGTAACGTTGTTCCATCGCGTGCCGGTGGCGTTGGTGAAGCTGTTGGGCCCAGTGTAATAGCTTTCGAAACTTGGAATATCAAGAGATGGATTCAGGACATCTGAAATCCAACCCCATCGCGCCCATTCATTTTCCCAGTCATAACCGGGTTGGTTAAACCGGGATTGCTCAGTACCGCTATGGTACCAGACGTAAAAATCTCGCCCCGGAACGGCCGCCTTGACCAAATCGGTCAACACCTTCATGTGCCGGGCCTTTTGGCTGGAGATATAGCGCGGCCACGACAGACCTGATTTGTTGGTGAAGTAGTCCCATTTGTTGGTAAATACACCAGTGGCGCGAATCCGCGGATCGAACTGCCATGATTTCTGGTCAAAACCCACGACCCCCAAATCTCGCTCACCACCGTTGATGACAATGGCGATTGGGGCCATGGCATTTAATGTGAGCAGCGGTGCAACGATGTTACTGGCTTGAATCTGCAGGTCCACAAGTGGCGCCTCTGGACTGACGATGGGAGTGTAGTTCTGATTAGTGCGGTATTGCCAGGTATTGGTTTTGTTATCCACAAATAGCCCTTCGGCGTTGGTCACCCAAAAGCCATTGGAAAGGTTCGTAGGCCAACTGCGATCCAAGTCCACCTGCAATTTGAATTTGCCAGGATAGTTAGTGGCCAGCCAAAGCATCTTGTAGTTGTCGCTATTAGTGTTGGCCAGAGCCTTCTCAAGCCCGCCATTGATGAGTTCGTTGTAGCCGCCAAATTCCAGGGCGTAACCCCAATTGGCCGCCATTTCCTCGCGGAGAGTGACTGGATATGGCCAACTAAACTTGGACAAGTGCGGCAACCGATGCCCCGGTTTAAACACGGGCTTCGGCAGGCTTGCCAGGTATTGGGCCGGAGTGATGTTCGTCTGGGCTACGGCAGAAGTGATAAAAAAGATGAAAAGAACGAGTCCAATTACGGTCCGCACGGTTGAACCGTTTTTTATCGTGGCTAAAAGGTACATTAGCTTTTCCATGATCACGCGCTTATAGCATAAAATCGGCCAAGCTGAAGTCTTCGCAAAATCGTTACCAGATTCTGGTAGTAGTGATGATACAAGCCAAAACCATACTCTGGAATAAAAATGACTCATTCTACTGATAATAAATGGGTTATGAAATAATATCTTCGACAGTCTCATTATTATAATGTGCTCCGCAAAATTATTCCATCAAACTATCAGCCGGTCTGTGGTGTAGCGTTTTTGGACAGCAGGACAATATGTTTGCATACACTGATGAGAGATACCTAAACCAGAGGTCGGAGATAATGAGACCTGGGACAGGGGACAGGAAACAGGGGACAGGGAACATGGGACATAAGACATAGGACCTAAGACGGTTGGGTGGTTTGGCGTGAGGGAATTTCACGCAAAGAGGCAAAGGCGCGGGGACAGGGAACAGGAGACAAGAGACATAAGACTTAAGACCTAGGACTTTAGACGGTTGGGCGTTTTGCGCCATGGCGGCTTGGCGTGATGGTAAAGGAAAGGTCGGCTGACTACAAAGTAGATTTAATATTTCAGCCAATAAAAAGTGATTTTCACCAACTCGTTTTGAAATGCAATGAGGCCCTCCTCGTGTTGCCACCAGTCGTCGAGACTGTATTCTGGGGGCTTGATGGCGCGCATGCTGACTTCGATGCGATTGCTTGTGAACAATTTACGGAAGAACCAGTGAACCCTTCTAGTGTGAAATACGTCCGTAGGGATAATAAGGGTTTTCATATCATTCGTGGCCACGAAGGTCTGAATCGTCAGAGCTTCCTCAAAGGTGCTGGAGACGCTGGTGCCGATGGCTTCGATGGCGGTTTCCGGGACGTTGTTGCTTAACAACAGTCGTCGGGTGATTTCGCGTTCTGATAGCGTAATGCCAAGTTCGGCGCTGGGGGTGAGCTTCACGTCCATGTATAGTATCTTCGGCGCAATGCCTTGGTGATACAGCCGGGCGGCTTCGATGGCGCGGAGATCGGGTCGACCGCCCAATACCACGATGGCATCGGCTTTCACCAGAGGATCGTCGATTACCCATAATCGCGCCAAGCCAGTGAGGATTTGTGCGTGAAAAACGATTACAGCCAACAGCATGACCAGCGCACTCCCTAACAGAACAGCTACACGCCGCCATCGGCGAGAATTGGATGAGGGGGAGGGCAAGAGACTAAAAGACCAAGGGACCAAAAGACCAAAAGACTAAAACCAGAGGTCGGAGGTCGGAGAGTCATTACAGATCGCCCGGCTTGAACACCGTGACACCGGAGACGACGTCGAACTGCGGATCTGCTGTGGCGAGGTGGTTTACGCCGGCGCGCAGCCCAACCGCGAGATGCAGAGAATCGTTGGTCAGCAGCCCGTGCTGCCGTTGCAGTTCTAACGCCTTGATAAAATCAGCTGCTTCAATGCCCAAAACTGCAAACTCTCCGGCCAGCAAGTCGTCCATGTCCTGCCGGTATTGGGTTAACTGCCGCACCAAAGCAGAATCCTGGCTAAGAGCTTTTGCTGGATTCGAACCGGAAAGCCCCCGGCTCTGAGCCTCCTGCATCATCCGCCGATGGCAGAATTCGGCTACGGCGACTGTCGTGAGTACTCCGTTGACTTCCCGCTGCGCGCAGCGCTCCAAAAACCGCCGGCATTGCTCCGACATCGCGCGCTTGGCGTAGATGAGGATGTTGGCATCGATGAGCACCCGGTCGCCTTCAGCAATATCGTTGAGCGTCATTGCTCGAAGAAATCCGCGTCCATGCTCGCACGAAACTGCTCCGGCGTAAGCGCGAAATCTGGGGTTGAGAGGAAACGGCGCAAGCCGGCCCCGGTTGGCCCGTCCGAGACTCTCGGGGTTTCATCCTTGGGTTCCAGGATCGTAAGCAGTGCATGAGCCTTGGCGGGCAGTGCCACGGACCCGCGGGTCCAGATGCGCCCGTTTTCAAGTTCTACTTCAACTGTCGTATAGCTCATGGTTATACCCTACCATTCTAACCCGATCCGACAAGTACTCGGTTCAGGTGGTGTGGCAAACGCTGAAACGTTTGTATTTGGGGTCAAACTATACAATGGATCGGTTTTTTAGGGACCTGGGACTGTTGGGCGGTCTGGTCGGGCAGGGCGGATGGGCGCTGGAAAGTCCAGTTTGATGAAATTGCTCTCTCACAGAGGCACGAAGGCACGGAGGTGAAAGTGCATTGATCTCCGTGAGAGGTTTTCGGGTGTGTAACGCACGGTCGGCCCAGCGGTCCGACCCTACCTGGGGCGTTTGGCGGCTTGGCGTCTTGGCGTGAGGGAATTCTAAGACGCAGGGAGTCAAGGACTCTGGGACTTAGGGACGAAAGGATAGGAGACAGGAGGCATTAGACCAAGGACCTCGAGTTTAAGGACTCACAGCGGAAGTCAAAGAGTGGGATCCGATTCCTGACGTCCATCCCAGCAACGCAAGACCTCCACCGTGCGTGACTCAGGCTGCACGCGGTAAAATACCTTGTAATACTTCTTTACGATAAATCGCCTGATCCCCGGCCGTTGGCGGACTTTGGGGTGACGCTCCGGAAAGAAATTACTTTGAAATCCATCCGTTAAGCCGGTCGCGCACTTGACTGCCGGAATATCCCTGACCTAAAGTGGCGTCGGCCGAGGCGATGGCTTCGTCCAGTGCCGTTAAAAGACGAGGGTCAGTTTCATCGCACTCGTTGGTCCCGCCGATCAGGTTAAGCTTCCAGGGTCCCAGGGACTTGAGAAGCGTACGGTCATTGTTTACGCCTCAGGGTTGGGGATTAAGACGGCTGGATAGTGAGACGATTAGACAGTTGGGCAGTAAGATGTTGCATCAAACGGCGTTGAGATTCAAGAGCCCTATAATTTGATTGGCCAGAGCCTTGTATTCAGCGGTGGTTAGCTCTCCGAGTTTATGTTCCAGTCGGGGTAGAGACACAGGTTGAATTTGTTGGAGATGGAACGCGCCCGGTCTGAGGAACGGTTTATCACAGACATGCTCCCAACGATTACCGCGCAAGGCGGTTGTGTGGGGGATCACTACCATGAGCGCCAACTCGTTATCAGCAGGATAGTCACTCAGTACCAAACATGGTCGCACCTTGGCGGTCATGCCCAAATCAATCAGCCAGACTTCACGTGGTTTGGGCTTGGGCATCGTTAGCCTCCAAGGCATCGAGTAACAGGAAATGTTCGTTGGCGCGTTGATCGCAATCGTGGAGAACCTGGAAATCCTCCTCGAGTTCAAAAAGCGCCCGAGCCAATTCGCGTCGCTCGTGCCGTGTCAACTTGGGCAATTCCGCCAGGATTTCTGCCTTGCTCATAACGATTTAAGTCATTGCCTTGGTGGTCATGACGCCTTGGCTTCGCCACGTTCCAAGGTGACCAGCAGACTCATATGCTCAGCTTACTTAAGGTCCAGCCGACAGGCAAGAACGAGCACCGTTTTTTGCAGGCGTTTTGCGCCTTGGCGGCTTGGCGTGGGAAGAATCTCACGCAAAGGCGCAAAGGCACGGAGGTGAAAGTGCATTGATCTCTGTGTCTTGGTGTCTCGGTGAGAGGTTTTCGGGTGTTTAACGCTCGGCTGGCCCGGCGGTCCAGCCCTACCCGGGGACATAGGGACGAAAGGACCTGGGAGAGGAGAAAGGGGACATAAGACCTAGGACTTGGGACCTATGTGAGGAGTCAGAGATCGGTAAACGGTCGGGCGGTTTGACCGTGGTTTGCTCGGAACCTCTGCTACAGATCGAGTTTTTCAAGGAGTTCTTCCAAGGTCATGCGGTGGTGGCTCGCTACTGGCTTGAGTATGCCGCGGACTAACGTTCCTGTCTTCTAAGTTTTATGTGCGGGCAAGGTCACGTGGTGTTCTCCATTCACCTGAGTGGTTAAGAGGACATGCGATCCCTCCTGACGGACTCGCAGGTATCCCAGAACTTGCAGGGCCTTGACCAGATCGGATCCATGAACATCGCGAGGGATCTTCACGCCGAAAGGACTTCGTCTCGCACGAAGTGAAGGCGTATGATTTGTGGCATGGCACCCGCAGTACCGTCGCTAAAATGGCAGCGGACCGCATCCCGAACCATTTCTCGTAATTCTTCCAGATTTTCACCCTGTGTAGCGATTGTGTGGCCTAAGGCCGTCGCCACATATCCCCCATCCGTCTCGTCTTCGAGGACTTCAAAGATAATCTCGGTCATGGGGAAAGAGTATTCGCTTTATTGCCGGTCGCAAGCACGAGATGCCGGAGGTCGGGCATCAGAAAAGCAAAGCAGAAACAGTGAAAAACTGAAATAACCACGGACTACGGGACCTGGGACAGGGGACAGGAAACAGGGGACAGGGAACAGGAGACATAAGACATAGGACCAAGGACCTAAGGCGGTTGCGAGGTTGGCGGCTTGGCGTGAGAAGAAGATCACGCAAAGGCGCGGGGACTTGTTACTTCCGCTGGCCGCGCAACCAGAGCGAAACGTCGTCGTGGTTCATTATATCGTAGGCAATCAGGGCTTTCCCATCGTAAATAAACACGACGCGCCATTGGGATTCCACGCGGATTTCATAGGAACGCCTGGCGAGTTTGCGAAGCCCGAGTCCGCGATGTTGATGGGTATCGCCAAAAGCGGCGCTCACGTCGGCAATGGCTTGGGAGGCTTTTTCCCGCAGATGCGAGGGCAACTTCAACGCTGTCTTCTTGATTCGTTCCGTGAGCAGAACACGAATCATAGCTTGCCCATGAAGGTTTCCAGCTTACCCGCTCTGCGCAAGGAGGCGATTTCAGCCAAGGCAGAATCTTCGGCCGCAGTTGCTTGCGCCAACGTCACGCCGTATTCATCTAACGCCGGAAAATCACTCGGGCGGAATGGTAGACCTCGCAATTTTACCATTTGCGCGAAAAACATGGATACCGCCGCTGTCGGCGTAATGCCGATTTCACGGCAGACCACGTCGGCATCCTTCGCCAGTTGGCTATCAATACGAAGTCTAATTTGCTCAGTCATGTATCAATTGTGCCATGATATCGAAGGCAGTCAAGTTCGAGCCGGGATTGGGTGCTTAATGTCCGGTCGGCCCAGGCGGTCCGACCCTACCAGGCGCTCTGGTAGGGCGTGACTGCCAGGCGCGCCGGTCGAAAAGTCTCCGAAGCAGAACGTCGCGGAAAAGCTCGGTCGGCCCAGCGGTCCGACCCTACCCGGGGCGTGAAAAAAATCTCATGCAAAGGCGCAAGGGCGCGGGGACTTAAGGACCGAGGGAAGGCTTGCGTTGCGGAATGGGTCACGAGCCTTTTCAAATGCACTCGATACGGATTACGCGCAGTTCATTAACGTAGTTATCACACCAATACGTGATGAAGAAATCCTCAACTCGTTTGATGGCTATTGGACGTCCCGTGCTGTCTTTAGCTTCGTAATCACTCCGTTGCTGAGGATTGGCGGCCAACTGCTGTAAAGCATTGATCAAAAGCTCTCTCTGTCGAATACGACACGTCAGCAGAAACTGAACCGAACTCTCATTGAGTACAAATTGCCAGTCTGTGCTCACAATCCCTCCGCCTTAAGGGCTTCGTGCATCCTAACGACTTGAGGCAGAGTCAATTTCTTGCCGGAGTCGATCTCGGCGTTCAAGCGCGTTAGATCTGATTGGTAGGAAGGATCGTCGACTCGAGACAAGTGCTTCAAATATGCAGCTAAGAATAACCTCTCATCCGCACTGAGACTCTCAACGGTTTTTTTTAGCTCGGCCACGCTCATAATAAGAGTTTACGCACTTTTTGAGTGGTGGACAATCGTTTTCAGGGACGAAAGGACCTGGGACAGGGGACAGGGGACATAAGACATGGGACCAAGGACCTAAGACCTCGGACTGTCGGGCGGTCTGGTCGGGCAGGACGGATGGGCGCGCCGAAGGATGGTTCAAGAAAAACCTTCTCTCACAGAGGCACGAAGACACGGAGGTGAAAGTGCATTGATCTCTGTGCCTTAGAGCCTGTTTGAAAATTACAAGGGGTGCTGCGGCGAGGGATTTTGGCTGGGGCCAAGGCGGCTTGGGCCGAGCATCCCCGATGGGGGCTGTAAGGTCCAAGCCAACGCTGGCCCCGGGCAAAAGAGCCGCCGCCC
>Ga0116154_10000687_pt1 | contig 35776 bp, 34 predicted proteins | sample AD_UKC030_MetaG_FD_89898 | JGI IMG/M metagenome (GOLD analysis project Ga0116154, IMG submission 89898) | Active sludge microbial communities of municipal wastewater-treating anaerobic digesters from USA - AD_UKC030_MetaG | ecosystem: Engineered > Bioreactor > Anaerobic > Digestate | place: USA... | reverse complement strand
GTGGTGGGGGGCTCGGAAGGGGCGCCGGGTGATCAAGGCCTGGCCGGGATTCAGCAGCCCGACGATACTGTGAATCTTTGTGGCTTCGAGCGCCTCATCCAAGGTCAGGGGGGGCAAGATTGTAGGCAGCCTTTTGGCCAGCATCGATTTTCCGGTGCCGGGTGGGCCGATCAACAGAATGTTATGTCCGCCGGCGGCGGCAATTTCGAGGGCGCGCTTGACCGATTGCTGGCCTTTGACTTCGGCGAAGTCCAATTCATCGTCGTTGGGGTGGGCGAATAACTGTCGGATATCGACCTTGGCTGGAAGCAATTTGAGTTCGCCCTCGAGAAAGCCGGCCGCCTCCCGGAGGTTGCGGATGGGAAAGACAGGCAAGCCCTCAACCACGGCGGCCTCGGCCGAGTTTTCCACCGGGGTTAGCAATCCTTTTTTGCGATCCATCCGGGCGCGCAGGGCGATGGGCAGGACGCCTTTGACGGGACGGACCGCGCCGGTCAAGGCCAGTTCTCCCACCAGGACATAATCCTCGAGGGGAGCAGGATTCATTTGCTCGGTGGCGGCCAGAATCCCGATCGCGATGGGCAGGTCGAAACTGGGGCCTTCTTTACGCACATCGGCCGGGGCCAGGTTGATGGTGGTTTTGCCCATCGGGAATTTATAGCCCGCGTTGCTCAGGGCCGTTCCCACACGATCCTTGGACTCCTTCACGGCGGTATCCGGGAGTCCGACGATGACGACCATCGTATCCCCCCAGGCTTCGTTGACCTCGACTTCAATGGGATAAGCTTCGATCCCGTTGACGGCGGCCGAACAGACCTTGGCAAGCATGTAATGCTTAATAAAGCACTACATCATAAAAAGCAATTATCTAATTCTAAAAAGTGGTGTTATTTTTTTAATCGATAGAATTGAGTTTCCGAGGTGGCGGAGACGGTGGCCGAGTTGCCGGTCACGCCTGGAACGGGGGTCCAGGCGGTAGCGGGCAGGGCGGGGCTGGATTCAAGCACGAAACCGGCGGCTGCGGCTGGCCAGGTGATCGTCACCTGGGTCGCGCTGCGGGTGATGACGAGGGTGGGGGGAGTGACCGGGGGCTGAGGGAGGGGAATCCCGGCGGCTGTGGGGCCTCCCAGGGCTTCCATTTCGGCATCGGACATTTTGCCCTCGCGGATCTGGACGCAGTTGACCCACCATTCGCGGCGTTCGTCCTGATCGCCGTCGGCGAAGAGGACCGCCTTGGCCTGGAGGGCGCGCCGTGGATTGTCCAGGCCCTGGTTGGCGGTCCAGTCGTCTTGCTTGATGCCATCGACGAACTTGGTGACGACGGGAGGTTTGGCGGCTTGATCGTAGGCGGCGCAGACGCGGTGCCACTCGCCGGGAGTGAACGCGCCGGTGCCGTTATAACCGCCGGTGCCCTGGCCGAAGTTGTTGCCCTGCCAGAACAGATCGCCGTCATCGGTATTGGCCACGGAACTGATTTGCAGCATGGCCGCCGCTCCGGGGCCGGTGGTCCCGAGCAGGACGTCCATGATGAGGGTGTATTGGTTGACTTTTGTGCCGCCGCCGTTGGGGGCGATGCCATGGTCCATCAGGTAACCGATTTTGCGGCTGAGATCGCCGGGCACATACATGATCTTGGCCGGGCTGCCATCGATGAGGGGGATCTCGGCAAAATCGCCTTCGCCGGTGGCGCCGAACTTTGTGCCGGCGGCCGTCAGGCCGGCGGGGCCATCAAGGTATTCGAGGGCCTTGCCGACTGTGGCTCGGAGATCGCCCTGATCAAAATCCCAATGGCCGGTGACCTGGCTGGAGGGAGCGCCGCTGACCTCGATGGTGAACTGCCAGGTGTTGGTGTAGTTGGCGCCGGTGGCATCGGCATATTCGAGCCGGATGAGGTTGTTCGGGTCTGTCCTGGACGCGTTGGGTTGATATTGGAGCGCGGTGCGGTTTCCATTCTTAGACAGACTGAATGGCGCGGCGGCCCCGCTGTTGAGAAACAGCTTGATGGCATTGGTATTGACGTTGGACTGCCCATCGAAGAGCAGCGCCTCGATAGGCGAGGCGGCACTATTGCCGGAGGATCCCGGCAGGGGACTGACTTCGGCGACGTAAGGTGAGTTGGCGCGTGATACGCTGGTGGCGCGGTAAGCCTTGATGGCGCGCGGGTCGGCGGAGTCGTTGACGAGGAGCCGTTCCTGGGTATCGGGGGTGATGGAATACCATTGGAGGTTGGCCCCGTGGCCGGTTTGCCAATAGACAAGGCGGAAAGGGTAAATCCCGGTCACCGGCGCCTGAACTGTCCACTGATTTTCAATGTGCTGGTCGGCGACAAAGCCCTGGGCGATGCGCTGGAACTCGGCGACCTTGAGGGCGAAATAGTCCCGGCAATTCGGTCCGACAAAGACCTGGTAGGCGTCGTCATCGTTGACATCGGTCCGATCGGCTCCCGCGCTGATTCCGAACGTATGCGTTCCCGCGGTGAGTTCGAGATAAGCGATTACCTCGACGGCGAAGTTATCGGCATGGGCGCCGGCGCCTGGAATGCCTGGAAACGGGACGGGAAAGAAATAAGCAAGCTCTGCGCCTTGATCATCGAGGACGGTGATTTCGGCGCCATCCTTTTCAAAGTTGATGAGATCGACGTTATAGCTGCCGTCGATGTTGGGGCCGGCGATTGCCTCGTTGGGGACCGGAGCGCCGTCCGCATCCGTCAGCGTGCCGTTGAGTTGTTTGACCGCCCGGAGGATGTTATTGGCCACGATGGCATCCGGAGGGGCTTGGACTGAACGGACAAGGAATCCCGGATTGCTGGCGGAACCGGGGGGGGCGGCCGCGTCGCTTGGCAGAGTAACCGTTGCCGCACGGGCTGTCTCGAATAAGGCCATGGCGCCGATGAGGCAGGCAATCGTCTTGGGGAATCGAAGGCTGTTTTTCATAATTTCAGCTCTCCTCTGGGGATAGGTAAACGATACTCGTGCCATTGGACAGACTCCCTGGGGCCGAATGGATCCTGCGCCGGGCTCAAAGCCAAAGGCACGGGGGAAGTAGGTCTTTTCCGTTGACTGAATGCAAGCGGAATCTTGAGAATCACCAGAAACGGAGGAACCGCGAGAGGACGCCAATGGACACGAATAAAACCGGAGAGATTCTTTTTGCTGAATCACCCTGCGGAATGAACTCGGAGTGCCGATCCTTCCCGGCTCTGAATCGAGAGTCGCTGGACAGGTTGGAGCGCGGGATTTATCCCGCAGAGCCGGTTGTCGCAGGAGTACCGACTTTTCACCGATTTTCCGTCTCTTCAGGACTTTTGCATGTTCGCGCCTATATTGGCGCTTATTGGTGTCGATTCGCGGTTAGTTTTTTATCTGCGGTTCGGAGACATTTCGAGGAGGTTGACAAGTGGGATGAGATCGATAGCATGGGTTGCGAAATGGCGCGTTCGTCTATCGGTTAGGACGTGGCCCTCTCAAGGCCAAAAGATGGGTTCGATTCCCATACGCGCTACCATGATTGCATGCGGCCGTTTCAAATCATTTTCAATCCGACGAGCGCGGCGGATCTGTCGCGCATGCCGAAGGAATTGCAGTTGGAGATCCTGGGGCAATTTCGCGGGCTTCCTCATGATGTGAGTCTGGACCTGGAGCGTTTCGGCAAGCTCGAGCGATCCGGCAAGATCCTTCATCGGTATCGGTTGGGCGATTACCGCGTGTATTTTCAACGGCACGAGCTTGGAGTTGTCGTTCACCGGATTCTGAATCGAAACACGCTGAAGGATTTCCTTTATCGTTCCAACCTGCCTACGGGCGAGGATGAAGCCCTCCAGGATAATCCGAAGTTCTGGGAGATGATCGAGGCCGCCCGGACCTCTGCAACGCAGTAGGCGAGAGTCAAAACGGAGGGGAGGGCCAGGGCCTTGCTTTTTGGACCAGGTCTATTGTCGGACTATCGGATTCCTAAGTCAGGCGAGTTCAAGATCGGAGGCCTCGACCTTTACGGCGGCGGCTTGGGCGATGAAATCGAGGCGAAGCAAGACCTGCATCATTCCCGATCGGTGCTGGACCCAGCCTTCCATGCCGCGCAAAGGACCGGATTTAATGCGGACTCGGCAGCCCTCGCGGATTTCGGGCTCGAGTCGGATTTCGATATCGGTTTCCAGGGCACTCAGGATGTCGTCCAACTGCTGTTGGAAAAGGGCTTGATCGGTAACTTCGAGCAGGTTGGCGACATAATCACTTTGGTAGACCTTTTGCCGGAGGACGGATTCGATTTGCAGGAAGACGTATCCGGGGAAAAGCGGCTTGAGGAAGACCACTTTTTTCCCGCGATATTTCCGGACGCTGCGATAGCAGGGGAGGGTGGTGGAGACGTTTTCGCGTTCGCAGTATTGGACTAGTTTTTTTTCGCAGCGCGGCCGGGTGTGGGCCACAAACCAGATCCGGTCAGTAGGAAGGGGGGAGGTGTCCATAGGACGTGTTGCCGATTATCAAGGTGGAAAGCAGATTATGGTTTCACGACAGCCCGATAGTAGCGTCGCGGCTGAGTGGACGCCTGGGAATCGGTGAAAGTTCCCGTGGACGGCTTGAGCGTAACCACGCCCAAGTCTTGCCAGGAGCCCAAATCGGAAGAGGCCTGGATGGTGACGGTTTGCCCCGGGCCGCCTTCGATTGCCAGGACGAAGGCGCTGTTGGCCTGACGGGTGATTCGTGTAAAGCGCGGCTGGGTGGGGGGATTGACCAGGTCGGCATTCAACTCAATGTCGATCTTGACGTTCACACCCGTCAGGGAAACCGTTCGGGTGATCGAAGCGGGCCACTGAGTCGACGAGTAAGTCAGGGTCACCTGACCGTTGAGATTGTCCAGGGGAATGGCGTAGCCGCCTGAGGCAGAGGAGACGGCGTAGTCATTGCCGCGGTCGGGCATGATGGTGACCCCACCAATGCCTTCCCCCACGGAATAGAAGCCATCTCGGTTGGTGTCCCGAAAGATCACGCCGAGCAGGAGTGCGCGATGGGATCCATCGGAGCTCGCAAAATCCTGGGTGCTCATGGCGATGTTGTAGAGGCGGCCGGACTGCTCCCACTGCCCGGTTCGAACGCCGATGCCGATTTCACGAAAGGAGCTTTGCATCAAGTTAATGCGATGCCCCCGGCCCTCGATGCCCTCATCGATAAACAGGTCATCGTGGCTGGCGGCGACCAGTTCGGCGATGACGGGGATCGTGGTGGTTCCTTGGAAGGCGATATTCTCGCCGTACCGCCAGGCACCCGTGAACGAATAGCCGGCGTCGCTCATGCGGTTGCCGGGATCGCTGGCATCGGCGCCGGCATGGCTGAACTGTTGGTTGTCCAACATCCACTGGCTGTGGCTGCGGGCGGCGGCGAGCAGAAAACGATTCAACGCCAGCGGAGGTTTGGGGTTGGCATTCAAAGTGCCCGGTGACAGACCCTCATTTAAATCTATATTCAGACGGGCGGCCTCTGCGGATGGATTCGATCGGGCGCGGTTGATCAGTTCCAGCATCAACTGTTCTTCGGCGGTAGGATCGCCGTGGTCATAGAGTTGTGTGGGGCCCGCGGCTTTGAGTTTTCCCGTTGCTTGGGAGAGAGGGTTGGGGCAGGGCTGGGTAACCGTCGCGCCGGGGCTGGGATCCATCGCGGGGGTTGCCCGGATCTCGGGCATTGTCGCCAGCAGGAGCCCGATGACGATTGGCAGGACCGAGTGATGCATAGGGTCAGGGCGATACGGGCAGGCGATCCTGGGCTTGTTCCCAGCCCATGAAGACCCCCTGCTGCTTATAGGCCTTCAGCATGAAATGGGTGGCAGTCGAGACAACGCCGGGGATGGTGGCCAGTTTTTCGGAGACGAAAGCCGCCACTCGACGCAGGTTGTTGCCCTCGACTACGACCATGAGATCGTAGCCGCCGGACATGAGATAGCAGGAGCGGACATCTTCAAAGCGGGCAATCCGGGTTGCAATACGATCGAACCCCCCTTCGCGTTCGGGGGTGATTCTAACCTCGATGACGGCCCGGACTTTGTCGATGTTCAGCTTTTCCTCGTTCAGAATGGCGTGGTAACCCACGATGACCTTATCGGCTTCCCATCCGCGTATCTTGGCGATCACCTCCGGTTCGGTTTGATTCAGCATCACCGCCATTTGCGCGGTCGAGAGGGAGGCGTTTTCCCGTAGCAATTTCAGCAAAGGATCCATAGCTGACGACCAGTTTAGCGATCCGATCCTGGATTGCCTACGATTTTCTGATCCACATCCCGCTTGCCTGGAATTCATTCCAGCCTTAATCTGATCGCTAATACAGGGCGGCTCCTGCGGCAAAACATGAAGCGGATTACCGAGATTGGTTACGATTCGAAGATTGAAGGCGAAGTCATCGTGTCCCGGTTGGATGCGGTGTTGAACTGGTTCCGAAAGAATTCCGTCTGGCCGATGCCGATGGGGCTGGCCTGTTGCGCCATTGAACTCATGGCCGCGGGCGCAAGCCGATTCGATATCTCGCGATTCGGATCGGAGGTGATGCGTTTTTCTCCACGGCAATCAGACGTCATGATTGTGGCGGGGACCGTCACCTACAAGATGGCCACGGCCGTCAAGCGGATTTATGATCAAATGGCGGAGCCCAAGTGGGTGATTGCCATGGGCGCATGCGCTTCGACCGGAGGGATGTATCGGAGTTACGCGGTGTTGCAGGGCGTGGACCGCATCGTGCCGGTGGATGTCTACGTAGCCGGTTGCCCGCCGCGTCCCGAGGCGCTGTTGGATGCTTTGATGAAGCTCCAGGCCAAGGTGGCGCGTCAACCCATTTTTGGACCGAACCCGGTCCGGTCCGTTTCCCATTGCTGATTTCAACGGAGCACTCATCCATGTCGGCCCTGGACTTAGCACGACAATTGCAGAGGCAGTTTCCGGACCTGGTGTCCGAGCCCCGCGAATTTCGGGGGGAAATCTCGGCCGTCGTCCGCGATGCCGAACGGATTGTCGAGGTCTGTTCCTTTGCACGGAAGGAGCTGGGATTCGATTACCTGGTCGATATCAGCAGCGTGGATTTCTACGGCAATGATCCGCGATTCCTCGTCGTCTATCATTTGTACAGTTACCGTCATCGAGGTCATCTGAGACTTTCCACAGCCGTAGCCGAAGCCCGGACGGAGCTGCCCTCAACCACGGGCGTGTGGCGTGGAGCCGAATGGCACGAGCGCGAAGTCTACGATCTGATGGGCATCCGGTTCCGGGGACATCCCGATTTGCGGCGCATTCTGATGTGGGAGGGCTATCCCTATTATCCGTTACGCAAGGATTTTCCTCTTGAAGGCAAGGCCGCCGAGACCCCGGAGGTCGCCTTCAGTGAAACCGCCCCGCTCGAGGGAGGGCCTTTTGTGACCCAAGCCGGCGGGATTGACGCAGCAGCCCGCGAACCCCGCGCACATTTGCCGGAAGAACCGATGCCGGCTGTCTCTCCCCTTAACAAGGCCGCGGAGTCGGATCCGAGGATCATCGCTGGGCCAAAATCCTTTGGCACCGGTTTGTCAGATGCGATGCTATCGACCGAGGTCGAGGGGGACAAGATGATCCTGAACATGGGGCCCTCGCATCCGGCAACGCATGGCGTTCTTCGGTTGGTCCTTGAGTTGGACGGGGAAGTGATCACTCGGGCGACACCGCACGTAGGTTATTTGCACCGCGGCGATGAAAAAATCGCGGAGAACATGACCTACACGCAGTTTATCCCTTATACCGACCGTTTGGATTACCTGGCTCCGCTGGCCAACAATGTGGCTTACGCGCTGGCGGTGGAAAAACTGCTCGGGATCCAGGACCGGCTTCCGCCGCGCTGCCAGTATATCCGCATGATCTGTTGCGAACTGGCCCGGATTTCCTCCCATTTGTTGGGACTCGGGTGTTTTGCCATGGACACGGGGGCGATGACGGTTTTTCTCTACACATTCACCGAACGCGAAAAAATCTACAACCTGATCGAGGCATTGACGGGCGCGCGGTTTACGACCACCTATACTCGGATCGGGGGATTGGCGCGCGACTTGCCGGCTGGCTGGACGGATCAGCTGCGACGATTCCTCGATGAAGTCATGGTGACCCTTGACGATGTGGACAAGCTGTTGACGCGAAACCGGATCTTTCTCGATCGCACCCAGGGAATCGGCGTCATCGACGAGGCCACAGCCATTGATTACGGCATGACCGGACCCAATTTGAGGGCCAGCGGGCTGGAATATGACCTGCGCAAGCAGCATCCTTATCTGGCGTATGCCGATGTGGGTTTTGATGTGCCTGTGGGCACCCGAGGAGACTGTTACGACCGGTATCTGGTTCGGATGGAGGAGATGCGTCAAAGCGTCAAGATCCTGCGCCAATGTCTGGATCGACTGCCCGAAGGGGAGATCAACGTGAACGACGGCAAGGTGGTGTTGCCCCCCAAAGACAAGGTCCTCACGAAAATGGAGGAACTGATCCATCAGTTCATGCTGGTGACGCAAGGGGTGAATGCCCCGCCGGGCGAAGTGTATTTCGGCGTGGAAAACCCGAAGGGCGAGCTGGGATTCTACCTTTACAGCAAAGGAGGAGGGACCCCGTATCGGCTCAAGATCCGCGCGCCGTCGTTTGTCTCGGTTAGCCTCTTGCCTTTGCTTCTGCCAGGACACATGATCAGCGATGTGATGGCGATCATTGGATCGTTGGACTTCGTGATGGGGGAATGTGACCGATGAATTTTCGCGTGCCAGCCGCGTTGGAGACCGAGCTCGAGGAACTGCTGACGCATTATCCGGAGAAGCGCAGCGCGTCGGTGATGGTGCTGCACGCCTTACAGGATCATTTCGGATTTCTCTCGAAAGAATCCATCGAATGGACGGCGGCCAAGCTGGGTTTGCAGCCGATCAACGTGTTGGAACTGGTTACCTTTTATCCGATGTTCCGTCAACAGCCGGTGGGCCGTTTTCATTTCAAGATTTGTCGGACCTTGAGTTGCGCGCTGGGCGGGTCCCTGTCCCTTTACCGTCACCTGTGTCAAAGGCTGGATTTGGATCCCAAGGCGCACGGGCCCCAGACGACACCCGACGGACGGTTTACGTTGGAACTTGTGGAATGCCTGGCGTCGTGCGGGACGGCCCCGGCGATGATGGTCAACGATCGATCGATCGAGAATGTGACTCCGGATAAAGCGGATCAATTGATCGAAGAATATCGAACGCAGGATCCTGGGAAAGGCATTGCTGGAAAATGAAAAATGGCTGCCGAACATGGATTCGAACCATGACAAACAGATCCAGAGTCTGCTGTGCTACCGTTACACCATTCGGCAAAGCTGAGATAAGATTTGCCTTTTTGTTGGCCGAGTCAAGTCTGTAACGCAAAACCATGGTCACAGAAAACCGCCTGATCCTAAAGCACATAGACCAGTCCGGCTACACACCGGACATCGAATGTTATTTGCGTCACGGCGGTTATGAGACGCTGGGCAGGGCTTTAAAGCTTGGCGATTACACGACTCCGGAGGGCCGAATCGTGGATGCCGCCGAGCGGATTCGCAACGAAGTCAAGACCTCGGGATTGCGGGGGCGCGGCGGCGCCGGATTCCCTTGTGGGGTGAAGTGGGGATTCATCGATCATAAGAGCGGCAAGCCGATCTATTTGATCTGCAACGCGGATGAATCGGAGCCGGGCACGTTCAAGGATCGTCAGATCCTCCATAAGGATCCGCATCAGCTGATCGAGGGCATGGTATTATCGTGTTATGCGAATCGTGTTCATCTGGCCTACATATACATCCGCGGCGAGTTTGTGGAGGGCGCATGGCTCCTGAATCGGTCTTTGGCCGAGGCCCGGAGACATGGATTCCTGGGAAAGAACATCCTGGGGACGGGCTATGATTTGGAAATTCATGTGCATCGGGGGGCGGGCTCCTATATTTGCGGTGAAGAAACGGGTTTGATCGAGTCGTTGGAGGGCAAACGGGCGTATCCGCGCATCAAACCTCCCTATTTCCCAGCCATTCTCGGGCTATATCAATGCCCAACGATTGTCAATAATGTCGAGACCTTGTGCGCCGTGCGGCACGTCGTCGAGATGGGGGGGGCGGCCTACGCGCGTTTGGGCACGGCTTCCGATCCCGGAACTCGGATTGTCTGTGTCAGCGGCCAGGTGCGCCGGCCGGGTTACTTCGAGATCGAGATAGGCAAGGTCACCTTGGGACAGCTGATCAACGAATTGGCCGGCGGCCTCCGGGAGGGACGCAAGCTCAAGGCGGTCATTCCCGGCGGATCCTCCGCCAAAGTGCTGAAGGCGGGGGATCGTTACAAGCTGAAAAATAACCAACCGGGTGGCAAGGAGATCGAGGTGGGTTTGTTGGACCTGCCCTATGATGCGGATTCCCTGGGAGCGGCTGGAAGCATGTGCGGTTCGGGCGCCATTATTGTTCTGGATGATTCCGCCGATGTGGTGGCGGCCCTGGAGAACATCAGCGAATTTTACGCGCACGAGAGCTGCGGTCAGTGCACGCCCTGCCGGGAGGGATCTCTCTGGATGGCCAAGGTCTTGCGCCGACTGGCGGGCGACGAGGGGCGCAAGGCCGATGCCGACCTGTTGATGCACATCGCGAACCAGATCCCGAATGGCCGCACAATTTGCGCCTTTGGCGAGGCCTGTTCCTGGCCGGTCCAGAGTTTTGTCTCCAAGTTCAAGGAAGACTTTGAACGCAAAGGCGCCGAAGCGGAGGCACACCGGGCGGCGGCGCCGGCCAATATCGGGGCAACCTTGAAAACCTAATGGCACAGGCATCATCCAATTCCAGTGAAAAAGCCAAGGCCGTCGACTGCATCCTGGTCACGGTGGATGGACGCCGGGTGGAGGTGCCGCGGCTGAGCCGGCATCCGACAACCGGAGCGATGATTCCGACCACAATGATTCAGGCCTGTGAGATCGCCGGGACCCTGGTGCCGCACTATTGTTATCATCCGCGGCTTCCTGTGGCGGGGAGTTGCCGAATGTGCCTGGTGGAGTTTGGCACGCCGGCCTTGGGGCCGGACCGCAAACCGCTGCTGAATTCCGATGGCACCCCGCAGATTCGCAAATCGCCCAGACCCGCCATTGCCTGCGCCACACCCGTTTCGCCGGGCATGGAAATCTACACCCAGACACCCTCCGTTCTGGAAATGCGCCGGGGCGTCCTGGAGTTTCTTCTGATCAATCACCCGCTCGATTGCCCGATCTGCGATCAAGCGGGCGAATGCAAACTGCAAGAATACTCGCTGGAACACGGCCAGGCCTCGAGTCGCTTTGTCGAAAACAAGGTGCGCAAGCCGAAACAGGTCGATCTCGGCCCCCGGATCATGCTGGACGACGAGCGCTGCATTCTGTGCTCGCGCTGCATCCGGTTCACCCGAGACATCGTCGGGGACGACGCTCTGGGGTTTGTGAACCGGGGCAGTTACACGGCATTGACGCATTATCCCGGAAAGCCCTTTGACAACAACTACACGCTGAACACGGTGGATATCTGCCCGGTGGGGGCGTTGACCTCGAAGGATTTCCGTTTTCAAATGCGGGTCTGGTTTCTCAAGGAAACCCGCAGTCTGTGCGCCAGCTGCGGGACCGGTTGCAACATCGTCATCGGTTCGCGTCAGAGCCAGATCTTTCGTTATACCCCGCGCGAAAACGCCGACGTGAACCGTTGTTGGATGTGCGATGCCGGGCGGTTGAACTACAAGTGGATCGGGCGTGCCGATCGCCTGCGGGATGTGAGGGTCCGCACCGCCTCGGGCGCGAGTGAGCCGGCGACCTGGAAGCAGGCCCTGGCTTCGATCGCAACAACGTTGAAGACCGCGGTCCCGGGATCGGTCGCGATTATTGGATCCGCCCGACAGACCAATGAGGAGCTATTTCTATTGAGTCGGTTGGCCCAGCATCTTGGGGCTTTGACCGATTCCGTGCCTCGCCAGGGGGAAGCCGATCACTTGCTGGTGAACGCGGACAGAAATCCCAACTCGATGGGCGCTGTTTTGACAGGGATGGCCGCTCGCCCCATGGGCGCAAGATTATTTCAAATTGGGAACGCCATCGACCGCGGCGAGGTGCGAACCCTGGTGGTCTTCGGCGAAGACATCACGCGCTTCATTCCGGAGGCGCATTTGAGGCGTCTGGAACTGCTGGTTGTCGGCGATGTGCTTCCAAATTCAACGACCGTCCTGGCCCAAGTGCTCTTGCCCGGTTGCGCGCACGCGGAGAAACGCGGTTCGTTTACCAATGCGCGCGGCAGGGTCCAACGCTTTTTCAAGGCGGTGGAACCTCCGGGCGATGCGCGGCCCGAATCGGAGTTTCTGGGGGAACTGGTGGCGGCGGTGACAGGACGGGAGTATCCGGCGGATGCCGAGGGATTATTCAATCGCATGACGGCCGAGTTGGCGTCCTTTAAGGGCCTGAGTTGGGCGGGCCTGGGCGAGACTGGCCAGGTTTTGCCCGGTGGAGTGGACCATGTTTGAGTGGATGAACCAACTGACGGAGGCCCAAAGCCTCGTGGTGTTCAGCCTCGTGAAGATCGGGGTGGTGCTGGCCACCGTGATGCTGATGATCAGCTACGCGGTGGTGGCCGAGCGGCGGATTTGCGCCTTCATCCAGGATCGCATTGGGCCGAACCGGGTTGGGCCTTGGGGATTGCTTCAGCCGTTTGCCGACGGGCTGAAGTCTTTTTTGAAGGAGGATTTTGTTCCGGGGCACGTGCGGAAGGTTTATTTTTGGCTGGCCCCCGCCGCGGCCATGTTGCCCGGATTGTTGACCGTGGCCGTGATTCCCTTTGGATCGAACCTCGGCGGACAGAAAATGGTGATTGCCGATTTGAATGTGGGCATTCTCTACACGTTCGGCATTGTATCGCTGGGCGTGTATGGCATCGTGCTCGCGGGGTACGCGGCCAACTCGAAGTACCCGTTCCTGGGCGGCATTCGTTCCAGCGCCCAGATGATCTCTTATGAAGTGGCGATGGGTCTGTCGGTAATTCCGGTGTTTATGCTGGCAGGCGACCTCAACCTCAGCCGGGTCATCGAACTCCAGACCGGTGGATGGTTCGGCTGGCTGGTGTTCAAGTTGCCGCTGTCGTTCTTCCTGTTCGTGATCGCCGGTTTTGCCGAGACGAACCGTCTGCCATTCGACCTTCCCGAGGCCGAGAACGAGTTGGTGGGGGGATACAATACCGAATACAGCTCGATCAAGTTCGCCCTGTTCTTCATGGGGGAATACGCCAACATGATCATGTTATCGGCGATGACCGTCACCCTGTTTCTTGGGGGCTGGACACTCCCTTTCGCGGGACTTGACCGACCGGCCACTACGCTGACCGTCGGGCTGCTGCACATCGGGATTTTCCTGGCCAAGGTGATTGCCCTGGTTTGTTTCATGATCTGGGTTCGTTGGATGCTTCCTCGGTTTCGTTTCGATCAATTGATGGATCTCGGCTGGCGTAGAATGATCCCGGTGGGATTGGCCAACATTGTGATTTACGCGGTGATACTTTGGATGCGGGCATGAAAATCGAGCGCACGGCCCTGACGTTCTGGGAACGCCTTTACCTGCCGGCGGTGATCGCGGGACTGAAGGTGACGCTGCGGCATTTCTTGCGTCGCAAGGTCACGATGCAATACCCGGAGGAACGGTGGGTGGTGCCGACGGGCTATCGGGGCGCGCCGTATCTGGTGAAAGACCAGGAAGGCCGGGTCAAATGCGTCTCCTGTCAGCTTTGCGAGTTTGTATGTCCGCCGAAAGCCATCAAGATCCTGCCGCCAGGCCCGGCGGTCGATCCCGCCACCGGCAATGTTGAGAAACGCCCCAGGGAGTTCGAAATCAACATGCTCCGATGCATTTTCTGCGGCTATTGCCAGGAGGTCTGCCCCGAGGAAGCGATCTTCCTGATGAAGGATTACTCCCTGACCGGGAAGAGCCGGCAGGAGATGGTCTATGGCTTGGAGAAACTGCTCGAGCTGGGCGGCACGCACCTGGACTCCATCCAGAAATGGAAACACAAATGATGTCTGATCTTTTGTTTTACCTGCTGGCCGGGCTGGCGGTGGTGAGCGGATTTCTTGTGGTATTGAATCCGTTGAGCCGGAGCCCGGTCACCAGCGCCATGTTTCTGGTGGCCACCATGGTTTGTCTGGCCGGACTGTTCCTTCTGTTGCACGCGTATTTTCTGGCGGCGGTACAGATCCTGATCTATGCGGGGGCGGTGATGGTCTTGTTTCTGTTTGTGATCATGATGCTGGATCTGAAGGAGGAGCAGCGCCAGCGGTTCAGCCGGTGGCGAGTGCCTTTGGCGGTCGGGGCGGCGCTGTTTTTCCTCGCGGGTTTGGCCGGTCCCTTGGGACGGGCCAAGGCCCTGAGCGCCGCCACGGGAACCGCGGTGGAAGGCCATACAGCCCCACTGGGACAACTGCTGCTATCAACCTACGTGCTGCCATTTGAAGTCGTTTCTGCCATTTTGCTAGTGGCGATGGTTGGGGTGGTCTTGTTGAGCAAAAAGGAATCCAAATGATGCCGGTTGGCCTCGCCCATTATCTGGTGGTCAGCGCCGTGCTTTTCACGCTCGGGTTGATCGGCGTTCTCGCGCGACGCAACCTCCTGCTGGTCTATATGTCGCTCGAATTGATGCTCAATGCGGCCAACCTGGCCCTGGCCGCCTTTTCAAGGTTCAATGATCAGTTGGACGGCCAGATCATGGTGTTTTTCATTATAACGGTTGCAGCCGCGGAAGTGGCGGTGGGACTGGCTTTGATCGTGGCCTTGTGCCGGCAACGCCGGATCACGCGCCTCGACGAGTTGACGTATCTAAAACTCTAGCGCACATGACATTTGCCCTGGTCATTCTGATTCTGTTTCTGCCGCTGCTGGCTTCCGCGGGCATTCTGATGTTTGCCCGGAACCATCCGGCGGCGAGCGCCAAGCTCTCGATTGGGGCCGTGGTGATTTCTTTTCTCGCGAGTGTGGCCCTTTTCCGCTCCGGCCTGTCCGCTGAGAACCTTCCGGCGGAACTGGCGGTCCGCTGGCTCAACGTGGGAGATCTGGACATCGCGTTTGGTTTTCGTTTGGATCTGTTAACGCTCCTGATGCTTGTCGTGGTGACAGGAGTGGCCAGCGCGATTCATCTGTATTCCTGGGGCTACCTCCGGGGCGACCGCAGCATTCCGCGTTATTTTGCCTGCCTCAGTTTTTTCATGTTCTCGATGTTGGGCATTATCATGTCCAACAACTTCGCCCAAATGTTCGTGTTTTGGGAACTGGTGGGATTATCGAGTTACCTGCTGATTGGTTTTTGGTTTGAACGCCCGTCGGCCGCAGATGCCGCCAAGAAGGCATTCCTGACCAACCGTGTGGGTGATTTCGGTTTTCTGATGGGCATTCTCCTGCTGTGGAGCCAGCTGGGATCGGTTCATTTCGGGCAGATCCAAACTAAGCTGGCCGAGAATCCGCAGGCCCTGGGGACCCTGACGACGGTTGTGGCGTTGCTGGTGTTCTGCGGCGCCGTGGGGAAGTCCGCCCAATTTCCGCTCCACGTGTGGCTGCCCGATGCGATGGAGGGTCCCACGCCCGTGAGCGCTTTGATTCATGCGGCCACCATGGTTGCCGCCGGTGTGTTTATGCTCTGCCGGGTGTTTTTCCTGCTCGCGTTGCCCGCCCAATGGCCGGCATGGATGGGGGGATTGTCCTGGTCCGCTTTGGACGTGATCGCGTGGGTGGGCGGGATTACAGCGCTCCTGGCGGCTTTGATGGCCACGCAACAGAACGATATCAAGCGGATCCTCGCCTACTCGACGTTATCGCAATTGGGTTACATGGTGATGGCCGTGGGATTGGGCGGTCCCTCGCCCGCGATGTATCACCTGGCGACACACGCGTTTTTCAAAGCGCTGCTGTTTCTCGGCGCCGGCTCGGTGATTGTCGCGCTTCACCATGAACAGGACATCTGGAACATGGGCGCCCTGGCCGGACGGATGAAGGTGACCTTCTGGACCTTCCTTTTGGCCACATTGGCCTTGTGCGGTGTGCCGCCGTTCAGCGGTTTCTTCAGCAAGGACGAAATCCTTGCCTTGGCTTTCACCCAGAACAAGCCGTTGTTTTTCCTGGGTCTGTTTGTGGCGTTCCTCACGACTTTCTACATGTTCAGGCTGGTGATGGTTGCCTTCCTGGGCCCGGCAAAAAAACCATCGGCCAGCCATGCCCGAGAATCGGAGCCGGTCATGATCCTTCCCTTGATTGCCCTGGGTCTTCCGACAGTTTTGGCCGGCTTCTGGGGGATCGACGCGGTATTCGGTCGAGGCTTTCATGGTTCGACGGAACACGCCGGGACTTGGTGGCAGCAAATGATATTTCCTTTCCACCATGCTCCGGTGCCCGCGCTGGCGAGCCTGGGCGCGTTTGCGATTGGCCTGGCATCGGCCTGGCGCCTTTATCGGCAGGCCAAGACGGATCCCCTCTCGACAGCCTTGGGCGCGGGATCGCGATTGCTGCAACATCGGTTTTACCTGGATGAACTCTATGAGCGCGGTATTGCGCTCACCCAGGACGCTTTGGCGGGCATCGCGGATTTTACGGATCGTTGGATTATTGCCGGCCTCCTGGTGCGAGGCATTCACGGAACGGTTGAACTGACAGGCCGGATCTTGAGGTTGTTCCAGACCGGCAATGTGCAGACGTATGCGTTTTGGGTCTTGATGGGCGTCAGCGCCTTGTTGTGGTGGGTGTTGCGATAAATTCGGACGGAATAGGCTGATCAAGAATAATGAATCATTGGAGACGGCGAAATCGAGAGACAAAAATAATTGGCAGTTATGGCGGACAGGAAGGCAAACATGGTGCTTTGGGTGACAGCCGGTTTGGTGATGGCCAACCTGGTGGTGGTTCTGCTGGTGATGCAGCCCGGCCGATCCGGCGGAAGCTCGAGCCCTGTGGATGCATCGGATCATTTATCAACGGAACTCCCGTCCCCCGGCATGCCCGAGGGGAATCGCCCGACGACGAATGCGACCCCAAACGCCCGTTCAAAGGACAGCCATCATGCCGATGAGCCATCCCCGATGAGAGAGAACCGTTAGTCATGTCTGTCTTGAGTTACATCCTTTTGTGGCCGCTGCTGAGCGCGCTCTGCCTATTGTGCGTGCCGCGGGAGCAGCGGGTCGCGATTCGCGCCGTGGCGGTCTTCAGCACGCTGGTGACCGCGCTGCTGGCCATCAAGATGTTTCTTCAATTTGACGCCGGTGTTCCGGGATTCCAGTTCGTGCAAAAAGTGGCCTGGGTGCGGGCCCTGGACATCAGCTACCACGTCGGAGTGGACGGCATCAATGTCGGCCTGATCCTCATGGGCGCCGTGGTCGCGTTTGCGGCGGCCTGCGTGTCATGGGAGATCCAATCACGCGAAAAGGAATTCTATGTCCTGCTGCTGGTGATGACGGGCGGGATTCTGGGGGCGTTCGCGTCGTTGGATCTGTTCTTTTTCTATTGTTTTCATGAACTGGCCCTGGTGCCGACCTTTATCATGATCGGGGTTTGGGGCCGCGGCCGGGAACGCAATTATGCCGCCTTCAAAATGACGATTTACTTGAGTGTGGGCGCGTTGTTGGCCCTGGCGGGTTTGATTGTTCTGTATATCCAATCCGGCGCGGAGAGTTTCAACCTTTTGGTGTTAACAGACCATTTGCGAACGCAACCGCTGGGTCCCCGCGTGCAACAGCTGCTTTTTCCTGTGCTGCTGTTTGGGTTTGGCATCCTGGTTTCCCTTTGGCCGTTTCATACCTGGGCGCCTCTGGGATATGCCTCGGCGCCGACCGCCACCGCGATGCTGCACGCCGGGGTGTTGAAGAAATTCGGGTTGTACGCCCTGCTGCGGATTGCGGTGCCGCTGGTCCCCGAGGGAGCCACGGCGTGGATGCCGGTGGTGGCGTGGCTCTGTCTGGGAAACCTGGTTTATTGCGGGCTGGTGGCCTGCCGCCAGAAGGATCTCCATGGACTGATCGGTTACTCGAGTGTCGCCCACATGGGATTTGTATTTCTGGGTCTGGCCAGTCTGAACCTGATTGGCGTCACAGGCGCGGTTTATGTGATGATCGCCCATGGATTTCTGGCGGCGCTCTCGTTTGGGCTGGCAGGATTTCTCTATCAACAAACCGGCACGGTCGAGTATTCCAGGCTTGGAGGGCTGCTTCGATCCATGCCGTTTTGGGGAACCGCTTTGGTGATGGCGATGCTGGCGGGGTGCGGGGTGCCCGGATTCGCCAGTTTCATCGGGGAGTTGCTCGTGTTGTTTGGCGCATGGAAGCCTTACCCGGTGATCACGGGTTTGGCATTGTGGGGCGCCTTGATTGTGGGGGCGGTCTACATGTTTCGGGCGATTCGCCACATGCTTCACGGCCCGCTGGCCGATGAATTCAAGACCGTGCAGGACGCCTCCGATTGGTGGCGACGCCTGCCTTTTCTGACTTTACTCGTGTTTCTCTTGGGATTCGGCTGTTTCCCGCGGATGCTCACGGTCAAGATCGAGCCCAGTGTGCAAGCGGTTCTGTCGCAACTCAAGACCGTGAAACCTGCGGTTGCGGAAACTCGGGGCCCGGCGGGAGGGCAGAACCCGGATTCTCCTATGGTAGCCCTGGGCGAAATCCGCAATCCAATGGACCCAGGGCCTCAGGCCAATCTCGAAGCGAACTAGGCGATGGATATTCCAGTCATCATACTTGAACTGTCGGTCGGTGTTCTGGCGTTGGCGCTTTTGTTGCTGGATTTGTGGACGCCTTCGCAACAGAAGCGCGAGCTGGGCTGGGTGGCGGTGGTCGTATTGGGATTGGTGCTTGCCGGCAGTTTTCTCTTTAATACCGGGCAGGGGCTGACGGCTTTCGGGGGATTGTATGTGCTGGACGGCCTGGGGATGTTCTTCAAACGGCTGTTCCTGGTTGCGGCCATCGCGGTCATCGTCATGTCGATGCATGGAGCGGATCCCCTGGCGGAGGGCGTTGTCGAGTATTACGCGCTTGTTTTGCTGGCCTTGATGGGCATGATGTTTGCCGCATCGGCCAACGATTTCAGCCTGTTGTTCGTGTCGCTCGAACTGATTACAGTGACCTTTTATGTCCTGGTGGCCATTCAGCGGAAACGGCTGTATGCGATTGAGGCGGGGATCAAATACCTGGTCATGGGCGGGTTGGCGTCGGCCTTTCTGGTTTATGGCATTGCGTTGGTCTACGGAGCCAGTGGCACGCTGAACTATGTCGCGCTGGCGGCTCGGGAGACCGAGCTGGTTCAGAGTCCGATCTTCGTGGCGGGCATGTTGCTGGTGTTGATTGGCCTGGGATTCAAGATTGCCGCGTTTCCATTCCAGCTCTGGGTGCCGGATGTTTACCAGGGGGCGGCCACGCCCACGACCGCCTTTCTGGCGGCCGGTTCGAAAGCGGCTGGATTTATTCTTTTGCTGCGTTTATTCGGTTTGACCTGCCCATCCCTGGCGGAGAATTGGCGGCCGCTGTGGATGATCCTGGCGGCCGTGACGATTTTGTATGGAAACCTGTGTGCGATTCCCCAGCGCAATGTCAAACGCCTGCTGGGTTATTCGGGCATCGCCCACGCCGGCTACATGCTGTTGGGATTGACCACGCTAACTCCAGAAGGATTCGCGGCGATCTTGTTTTACCTGGCCGGTTATCTGTTTGCCGTCCTGGGCGTCTTGTTTGTCGTTGGCCAGGTCGAGGGCGGCCCCCGGGCGGAGGACCTGGAATCGCTAGTGGGCCTGCATCAGCGTTCTCCCCTGTTGGCTGCGGCCATGGCCTTGTCCATGGTGTCTCTGGCCGGCCTGCCGCCGATGGCGGGTTTCTTCGGCAAGTTTCTTTTGTTGAAAGCGGTGTTCGTGCAGGGCGCGAACGATCCGCGTTTTTACTGGCTGGGCGCCGTCGCGCTGGCTGGAGTGGTGACCTCCATTTACTACTATCTGGCTGTGGTGCGCAGTCTTTACTGGGCAAACACCCACTTGGCGGAGAACCATCCCCTTGTTCCCGCGCGTGCCACCCGGATGAGCCTTTATTGCTGCATGATTGGCCTGATTGTTCTGGGGGTGTTTCCAGGACCCGTGATGGATTGGACCGTCCAGATTATGGCGGCCATCCTCTGATGAGGTTGTTGCGACCATTGGCAAGACGGTTGGATCAGGGCGGATTTCCCGCCGGTGTGTCCAACGCCTTTCTCTTCGCCATCTTCAACGCGTTTTCGTTCCAGATTGTTTTGAGCAGTCCCATGGTGCTCTTTGCGCGGGCGTTGGGCGCCAGCGCAACGGTGCTTGGGATTATTGCCGGCATGATGCCCTTGCTGGTGATTTTCCAAATACCCGCCGCCCATTACGTCGCCCGCGTTGGCTACAAACAATTCGTATTTGCGGGGTGGGGGACGCGGGTCATGTTCATCTTTGGCATGGCGTTGGTCCCCATGACCGGCATTTTCCTGAGCCCGACCAGCCAGCTGGCCCTCCTGCTTTTTCTGTTGTTTGGCTTCAACCTGTCGCGCGGCATCTCCAGCTGCGCCTGGCTGCCCTGGATTACCTCGCTGATCCCCGAAAACATCCGGGGCCGATACCTGGCTTGGGACGCCGCCTGCGTCAACCTGGCCAGCTTCGTGACCTTTGTTCTCGCCGCCTTCTGCCTGGGGATCCAGCCGCGACCGTGGCAGTTCGCCGTCCTGTTCGCCTTCAGCGCCACCATGGGCATGGCCAGCCTGTCCTTCCTCCGTCAAATGCCCGATGTCGCATCTCCTGAAGAAACAAAAGTCACAACCACACCCGTCCCCTGGAGGGAAATCGCGGGTTACGCCCCCTTTCGCAAGCTCCTGCTGGTCTATTTTGTCTGGTCGATTGCCTATGGGGGATTGACCACTTTTGTGGTGGCTTTTCTGCGGTCGGAACTGCGAATGACGGAACAGACGATCTTGTTACTCACAGCGGTTTCATTTATCGGGGGCTGGAGCAGCCTCGGGCTGTTGGGTAGCCGGATGGATCGCCTGGGCAGCAAACCGGTCCTCATCTTTTCGTTTCTCACCTGGATCTTTCTGATGCTGGGCTGGGCTGGGCTGGCTGGCGGCTTGGTGTCCGCGCGCCTGGTGTTGATCCTGGTTCTGGAATTCCTGATCGGCCTGGCCAGCGCGTTAATCAACATGGCCACCCTGCGCCTGGCCATGGCGGTGATTCCGGTCATGGGTCGCAACCATTTCTTTGCCCTCTATTCCGTGGTGGGCAACCTGACCCAAGGCATCGCCCCCATCCTTTGGGGGCTGTTGATCGATGCCCTGAGAGTCCTTCATATCCGCTGGAAATACTGGGAATGGAACCGGTACAGCGTTTTTTTCCTCCTAGTCACAGTGGTCTTCATCTGGGCCTTGGCCTCCACCCGGCGATTGGAGGAACCCAAAGCCGCTCGCATGGATGAACTGCTGCGTGAAGTGCTCCTCCAACCCTGGCGATTCTGGCTCCGCTTCTGGCCGCGCGGATAAACAACGCATCCGTTCCCGCCGCCCAAAGACTTCAGCCGGTTCGTTCGTGAGGTCGTGGAGGATGTGTTCAGTAGATAAAGATGGGATGGATTCTCCGCCCCCTTTCCATTGCTTCTTCAAGTATCAACCGATCTGCTGATATATGGAAAATATAAATTGCCACAATAAATATTTATTGTTATAAATACTTTGTTTCCCAATACTCCTTGCGAAGTGGTTTGCGCTATTATCAAGCCGTAAACAATTGGCCTGATCCAGTCGCCGTGGGCCTTCCCCATTTTGCTTTAACCGCAGATGACGCCGATCAACGCAGATCATTCATCGTCTGCGCCATCTGCGGTTGAGAGATCGGATGTGTGGGCGATCGAAGGCAAGACTACAATCTGGATCCGTTCAGCGATCCACCGTTGAGATTTGGTCCGCCGTTTTTTTCCCGTTCGGTGGCTATGACGACGGTGATCCCATTGGCCTTGAGTTTATCCATCAGGTCAGCCGGCGCTGCCTCGTCCGTTACCAGAATATCGATTTCTTCCACCGGACAAAGGTAAGACATGGACTTGCGCCCGAACTTCGTATGGTCAAGACAAAAGATCACCTGCGAAGCCGCCTGCATCATCGCCCGCTGGATGTCAATCAGCAGGCCGTGAGAATTTGTCAATCCCTCTTCTGTGATTCCTCCGGCGCTCATGATGGCGACATCGGCATGCATCTGGGAAAAGCTCTCCACCGCCAACGGTCCCACCAACACGCCCAGCCTGGGATACAATACTCCGCCCGACAGGACCACTTCCACCTGGCTCTCCGAAGCGTAAAGATTCGCAACCGGCAGACTGTTGGTGATGATTTGCGGCCGTTTCTCCCCCAAATACCGCGCCACGTGAAACACGGTGGTGCCCGCATCCACAATCACGCTCTGCGTCGGGCTCACCAAGTTGGCACAACATCGACCGATGGCTTCCTTCTCACCCAATTGATGCGTGTCGCGAGCTGTAAACGCATACTCATCTGTGCGCGGTGACACTAATCTCGCCCCCCCATGCGTCCGTCTTAAGATCCCTGTGGTTTCCAGCACGTCTAAATCGCGTCGGACGGTGGAGATGGAGGCTTTCACTTCCCTGGCCAGCTCAGACAACGATGCAAACTCAACACTTTGAAGATATTCCGATATTCGAACCTGACGCTCTTCGGCCTGCATGTTGGAAGATATTGATAGATTTTGGTGTTTCTTGCAATCTTTTTGTTGACAATGGGCTGGATTTTTCGTCATGCTGGGCTCCGATTTGATGGGTTATGGCCACGATGACTCCAACACCGCCACGCGCTTTGATCGAACAGATGGTTCGCAAGGTGGTTTATCAGAGGCTAGGCAAGCCCTTGCCTCGCGATGCGACCGCTCCGAATCCGCTTGTGGTCAATGTGAGCGCACGCCACTGTCACCTGACGAAGGAAGCTGTCGAGGCCTTGTTTGGCCGGGGGAGGCAGTTGACGCCTGTCAAGGCCCTTTATCAGGAGGGACAGTTTGCGGCGAAAGAGACTGTGACATTGATTGGGCCGCGGAGCCGGGTGATATCGAATTTACGGATCCTGGGGCCGTGTCGGGACATCAACCAGGTGGAGTTGGCGTATACGGATGCGGTAGCCCTGGGATTTGAGATCCCGTTGAAGCTGTCTGGAGACATTGAGGGCACGCCGGGATGCATGTTGATGGGGCCCGCCGGTTTTTTTGAGATGTCGCAGGGAGTGATACGCGCCAAACGGCATGTGCACATGCATCCGATGGATGCGGAATTCTACGGGGTGAAGACCGGAGCGATGATGCGGCTCAAAGTGGGAGGGGAATGCGGCATGACTTTCAACAACATGCTGGCGCGGGTGAACGAGAGTCTCAAACTGGAGGTTCATATTGACACGGACGAGGGCAACGCCTGCAACCTGCAGCCGGGAACGCCGTGCGAGTTGCTCAAGCAATGACATTTTAAGAACATTAACCCAAAGGTGAAACGATGAGTGAAGCATTAGGCATGATAGAGACCAAGGGCTACGTGGGCAGCGTGGAGGCCAGCGACGCCATGGTCAAGGCGGCCAACGTGTCGTTGGTCAAGACCATTCCGATTGGCGGCGGCATGATCACGGTGCTGGCCAAGGGGGACGTGGGCAGCGTGCGGGCGGCGGTGGACGCCGGAAGCAAGGCGGCCAGCAAGGTGGGGGAATTGATCAGCGCCCACCTTATTGCGCGTCCGCATGAAGATCTGCTCAAGGCATTTCTGGATGTGGGGAGCAAAACCACCAAATAACGGAGAGGAGTTTTTGTATGGCACAACAAGCGATTGGCATGATTGAAACCAAGGGACTATGCACCTTGCTGGAGGCTTCTGACGCGGCGCTGAAGGCGGCCAACGTCACGCTGGCGGGGTGGGAGAAGATCGGCAGCGGTTATGTGACCGCCTTTTTCCGCGGTGATGTTGCGGCGGTGAAGGCGGCAACGGACGCGGGCGCCGCCGCGGCCGCTCAGGTTGGCCAGGTGGTCAGCGTGCAGGTGATTCCCCGGCCGCACGAAGATCTCGCCGGTCTTGGCAAGTGGCTCCAGTAAGGGGGGGGAGGCGATCCGCGAAATCTGGGCATGAAGATCCTTGTCGCCAACCTCGGATCGACGTCGTTGAAGTATCGGCTATTCGATCTGACTGAAGATCAGGAGACGATGCTGGCCAAGGGCGGTTTCGAGCGTCTCTCCGATTACGGGGCGGCCATTGATTCGTGCCTGGAGGAGATCAAACGAGGCGGATGGATTGCCCGGGAGTCGGATTTGGCTGCGGTGGGGTTTAAGCCGGTCATCGCCCGGGGGGTGACAGGTTGTGTCCGGATGGATGAATCGGTGCTGGAGGCTATGGAGGCCTACAACGGCATCGCGCCCGCGCACAATCCCCCTTATGTTCATGGCGTGCGCCGATTTGCGGAGCGTCTGCCAGGGATCCCGCTGGTGGGGCTTTTTGAAACGGCCTTTTACCAGTGGGCGCCCGAGGCGGCGATGCGATATGCCGTGCCTGAATCCTGGTATCGGCGGGGCGTGCGGCGCTGGGGATTTCACGGGGCCAGCCACAAGTTTGTCGCGGAACGCGCCGCCGAGTTGCTGGGACGTGATGATGTCGCCGCTCGGGTCAGGAATCTATATGTGGACGGGGGGCAGACGCCGGTGCGCGAGCCGGCCTTCCGGATGGTTTCCTGTCATTTGGGGGGAAGTTCATCGATTACCGGGACCCTTAACGGGCTGGCCATTGGGAACAGCCTGGGGATGAGTCCCCAGTCCGGATTGCCTCACAACAACCGCGTCGGAGATCTGGATTCGATGGCTTTGCCTCTGATGTTGCGTGAGGGAGGCCTGAGCCTGGACGAGGCCGAGCGACAGCTCTGCAAGGAATCCGGCCTCAAGGGTTTGTCCGGTGGCTTTAACGATATGCGGGATATCATGGTGCAAGCTCAGCAGGGCAATGCCGCGGCTGGCTTGGCGATCGAGGTGCTTGCACATCAGGTTCGCCATTGGATCGGAGCGTTTTACCTGGAGCTAAACGGTCTGGACGCCCTGGTTTTTACGGCTGGCATCGCCGAGAATAACGCCGATCTGCGCGCCGACATTTGCCGAAACCTCGACCAATTAGGCATCGTCCTGGATCCCGACAGGAATTCCCAGGTGCGAGCCAGCGAAGCCGTGATCAGCGCCAAAGACTCGGCTGTGCGGGTGCTGGTCATCCCCACCAACGAAGAACTGGTGATCGCGCGCGAAGTAAAACGTCATTTATTGAACGAACAATCCGAAAACTGAAATCTCAAAGCAGAACTTTATTATGGCACATCAAGCAATTGGAATGTTGGAAACCCGCGGTCTGGTGGCCCTCGTTGAAGGCACCGACGCGATGTTGAAGGCCGCCAACGTGCAGCTGGCCGGGCCGATGACCCAGGCAGGCAACGCCCTGGTGACCGCGGTGGTGGTCGGGGATGTGGCGGCGGTGAAAGCGGCTACGGACGCCGGCGCCCAGGCCGTCAAATCGATCGGCGGCGAACTGGTCAGCGTGCATGTTATCGCGCGTCCCCACTCCGACGTGGACGCCGTGCTGCCGCGCAAACCCGCGGGCAAATAAAGCTTATGTTTCTGGCCCGTGTGGAAGGGGCCGTGGTGGCCACCAAGAAGGATCCGTCCATGAGCGGCCGCAAAATGCTGTTGCTGCGGCCGCAATTGGTGGATGACAAGGATCCCACTCGCTTCCGTCCAGGCGTCAATACCATCGTCGCGGTGGATAGCGTGGGCGCAGGGGTGGGAGAGATGGTGTTATTCTGTCAGGGCAGTTCGGCGCGATTGGCGCCCAACTTGAAAGAGGCGCCGGTGGACGCGGTCATCATCGGCATCGTGGATTCCGTCGATGTCTTGGGCCGTGAAATTTATAACGCGAAAGTATCATGAGCGATCCGAATGTGGTGAATGAGGCTTTGATTCGACAGGTGGTGGAAGAGGTCCTGGGCCGGCTGGGACAAACCGCACCTGGCTCGGCCTCCTCCTGTGGGCGGTCCAGCACCAGCCGTCCCCGTCATTTTGGCGTTTTTACCGACGCCAACGAAGCGTGCGAAGCCGCGGGGACCGCATTTAGGCAGTTGTCGGAACAAGGCGTGGCGGCTCGGAACCGGGTGGTTGAAATCGTCAAAACCCTCGCTGACACCAACGCGGCGGAGTGGGGCCGCATTGAACTGGAAGAAACCCGGATTGGCCGTTTGGATCACAAGATCGACAAGCTGAAGGGATTGAAGTTTGTGCCCGGCGTCGAGTTTCTGAGGCCGGACGGATACAGCGGGGACCACGGCATCATGCTGGAGGAGTGGGCCCCTTTTGGGGTGATTGGCGCGATTACTCCTTCCACGCATTCCATTCCGACCCTGAGCTGCAATGTGATCAGCATGGTGGCGGCTGGGAATGCGGTTGTGTTCAACGCTCATCCCAATGCCTGCCGTTGCGCCGCGCTCGCCGCCCGGGTCTATAATGAAGCGATTTTTCATGAATTGGGCATCGAGAACCTCATTGCGATCGTGGAGCAACCCACCTTGGATTCCTTCAAGGCCATCTGTAGCCATGATCAGGTGCGGCTGTTGTGCGTGACCGGCGGCCCGGGCGTGGTCAAAGCCGCCATGCAGACCGGCAAACGGGCTGTCTGCGCCGGCCCCGGCAATCCGCCTGTGCTTGTGGACGAGACTGCGGACATGGAGCGCGCCGCCCGGTGTGTTATCAAGGGCGCTGCTTACGACAACAACCTCCTGTGCATCGGCGAAAAAGAGGTCTTTGTGCTGGAAACCGTGGCTGATGCTTTTCTGAAGGCTCTCGAGAAACATGGCGCGGCACGGCTCAACACGGCGCAATTGGATAAGCTGACAACAGCCGCATTTGTCTTCCCGGCAGGGCAGGGGGGCGGTTGCGGACACCCTGTGGTCAACAAGGAGCTGATTGGCAAAGACGCTCCGGTCCTGGCCAAGCACGCCGGCGCCCCTGTATCGGCAGCCACCGAACTCCTGTTTGCCGAAACCTCGGCTTCACACCCCTTTGTGCAAGAGGAGCAGATGATGCCCTTCCTGCCGGTTGTGCGCGTGAAGACTGTTGAGGAGGGGATTGCCGCCGCAAAACAAGCCGAACACAACTACCGGCACACGGCCATTATCCACTCCCATAACGTGGCCAACATGACGGCCATGGCGAGGGCTTTGGATACGACGATCTTTATCAAGAATGGTGCGTGCGTCGCCGGATTGGGCAATGGCGGCGAGGGCTATCCGAGTTTCTCCATTGCCACTCCGACGGGAGAAGGCGTGACCACCCCGAGAACGTTTACCCGCGTCCGCCGGTGCGTGATGGTGGACAACCTTCGGATTTTTTGAGGTATGGTATTGGCGCGCGTCGAAGGCAACCTGATCGCCACTCGAAAACATCCGAGTTTCCAGGGGTGGCGATTCCTGGTGTGCCAGCCGCTGAGCGCCTCCGGCCAACCGGAGGGAACGCCCGTGGTGGCGATCGATCCCCTGGGTGCCGCGATGCATCAACAGGTGGTGGTCTCGACGGATGGCGCGGCAGCCCGCATGGCTGTGCGCGATCCGAAAAGCCCCGCGCGCATGATGATTATTGGGATTGTGGACGAGGCTGCATCGCCGGCCTAAGGCCAGATTTGGACCTCAGCCCGGCCGCCGACTCAAAAAACGCGCAGTCCTTCGGATTGAACATGAGATTGGGAAAAGTCATTGGACGAGTCACCTTGAGTGCTGCGGTGCCAGCCGCGGCGGGAGGACGCTGGCTGTTGGTCAGCCCGTTCAATCGCGCTTTATTCCAGAATGGATTGGAGCCGCCTCCGGGCGTGAGCACGGAACCTTCCCTGGTGGTCTACGACAACCTGGGAGGCGGAGTCGGAGACACGATCGGTTTCATCGAGGGCCGCGAAGCCGCGATGCCCTTCGATGGCCCGGTCCCGATTGATGCCATCAATGCCGCGCTTGTGGCGGACGTTTTATATCAACCTGTTGTATGAAAAAGGTCATCAGTGTTCGTGATGTGGAAGAACTCGTCAGGCGCGGGGCCGATCTGAGTGCCTTGCCTGAGGACGCCATTTATACTCCATCGGCCCGGGATCTGCTCAGGGAATCGAAAAGTACGTTGATGGACCGAGGAGCCCGGTCTCCCGCCGTTCTCCAGGCCGCCCGGCCCGCCGCATCGGACTCTAATCCATCGAGTGAGGTGGACCGGTTTTTCTGTTCTCCGGAGATGGAGACGCTGAAAAAGCAGATCTGCGATATTGGCCATCGCATCTGGACCCGCGCCTATGTTGACGGCAACGGGGGCAACATCTCGATTCGAGTCGGCGAGAATCGCGTCTTGTGCACGCCTACCCTTGTGTCGAAAGGCTTCATGAAGCCCGAAGACATGTGTCTCGTGGACCTGGAAGGCAACCAGTTGGCTGGCAAGAAAAAGCGCACCAGCGAGATCCTCATGCACCTTCAAATCATGAAGGCGCAACCCAAAGCCAAAGCAGTGGTTCACGCGCATCCTCCTTACGCGACGGCCTTCGCGGTTTCTGGGGTTCGCCCGCCCACTTGCATGATTCCGGAGATGGAAGTCTTTTGTGGCGAAGTAGCTATTGCACCTTACTATACCCCGGGCACACCCGAGATGGGGCGGGAGGTCGCTAGTCTGGCCGATAAACACAATACGATTCTGATGGCCAATCACGGCGTTGTGGCGTGGAGTCACCTCGGCGTCGAAGACGCTTACTTCAAAATGGAGATTATCGAGGCTTACTGCCGCACTGTTGTTGTCACGACTCAATTGGGAATAACCCCGAAGACCTTTTCACCCGCCCAGCTCCAGGAGTTGTTGAAGATCAAGCAGGGACTGGGTGTTGTCGATGCCCGCCATGGCCTCAAGGAATGCGAACTCTGCGACAACAGCGATTGGCGGCCAGGCGTCAATTGCGTCATCCCAGCGGTTAAACCCGATGAACCTGGACTCGATCCCGCCGCTGAAGAATTGGTGCGCAAAATCACCGATAACATTGTCGAAAAACTCTCAGCCGCCAACCGGTAGGCCGAAGATTTCAAGCCAAGCGGATGCGCAGGCAACCGAGATCAGCCCCATTGCAGAGGCCAAGGGGCTTGCCTGTGTTCGATCGTTGGCTCAGGGAGAGCCCCAATGACAGGTGGATTGTCACGGTTTGCGACCATGAACCTCGGAGGGACGCGCTCCGCGAGTCCATGTTTTCCTTGTCAGGCCTCGTAGAACTCGGCCCTCCGAGACGAGCGGTTCATGGAGCGATTCATGCATGACGATACCATTGCCGCCATCGCCACTCCGTTAGGCGACGGGGGATTGGCTGTAATTCGGATTTCTGGCGCCGCGGCCCTGATCGTCGCTGACCGCTGTTTTCGTCCGGCTGGCAAGACTTCAGTTGCCCCATCCCAAGCCCCATCGCATAGCCTGCATTATGGGTTCGTGATGAAAGCGGGACGCCCGATTGACGAGGTCATGCTGGCGGTCATGCGCGCGCCTCGCACCTTCACACGCGAGGATACCGTGGAAATCTCCTGTCATGGTGGAATCCTCGTTGCCAAGACCGTCCTCGATCTTGTGCTGAGTCAGGGGGCTCGTCTCGCCTTGCCAGGGGAGTTTACCCAGCGCGCCTTCCTTAATGGCCGGATTGATCTCGCCCAGGCTGAGGCGGTCCTGGATCTCATTCACGCCAGGACCGAATTAGCCATGGCCGCCGCCGCCGACCAGTTGGCGGGATATCTGTCCCGTCGCATTCATCAGTTACGTGATGATTTGATCCAGGCGCTTGCTCATATCGAGGCCCACATCGATTTTCCCGAAGAGGATATTGCCCCGGATTCCCGCCGGGATTTGGGTGTCCGATTTACGCGATCGATCGCTTTCATGGAAGAATTGCTCCGCACGGCGCCCGAAGGTCAGATCCTGAGGCGCGGCTTGCGGGCAGCGATCATTGGCCGTCCCAACAGTGGCAAGTCTAGCTTGCTGAACCAGTTGCTAGGACACGACCGTGCCATCGTTTCTCCAGAACCTGGTACGACACGCGATACGATCGAGGAGACGGCCAACATTCGTGGCATCCCTGTTGTTTTCGTGGATACAGCCGGACTGAGGGAAGCCAGGGATCCAATTGAACTGGAAGGCATTCGCAGAAGCCGGCTGTCGGCCGAACGCGCTGAACTCGTCCTTCAAGTGATAGACGTATCCGATCCAGGACTGGACGAGGCGTTTATCCAGTCCGAGGAACCGGTGATGCGTCCTCGGATCATCGTTGGCAATAAAGCAGACCTCCCTCACACCTGGAAGCCGCCTGCAGGCATCCAGACCCCCTGGGTACAGGTCTCCTGCAAGACAGGGGAGGGGATAGAAGCTCTCAAAGACCAGATCAAAGGCATGATTTGGTCGGCAAAAGTCAGCGCTGATATGGGACAGGCTATGATCAATGCGCGGCATCAAGCCGCCTTGGTTCGGGCCCGCCAATCCCTTCTCCTGGCCCGGCAATCTCTGGAGGGAAACCAAGGGCTGGAATTGGTGGCGGTAGATTTGCGGCAGGCCACCCACGCTGTCGGCGAGATCGTGGGCAAGACAACCACTGAAGACCTCCTGAATGCCGTTTTCGGCCAGTTTTGCGTGGGCAAATAGGCCTGATTTGTTCTTTGACAAGCGTCTTCATTTACGCCACTTTGCCAGCAAAACTCGTCTGGCAACCGGCTGACATCAGACACCGCCTGGAGCCGGTAAGTGTTTCACGGGAGATTGGATCCTCCCAAGTCGATGAGAGAATCTCAGAACGGCTTTTTTTGTCCTGAGATCGAATCCGGGAGCCGGTTGAACAGACGATAGTGATTTTTGATTTGAACATGGGAAAGGCTTTGATCATAGCGGAAAAACCGTCAGTGGCCGCCGATATCGCGCGCGCACTCGGCGGTTTTGCCCGCAAGGATGATTATTTTGAGAGTGACCACTATGTGCTGTCGTCCGCCATTGGTCACTTGCTGGAAATCTGCCCTCCGGAAGGAGTCGAGGTCAAGCGGGGGAAGTGGACTTTTGCCCACTTACCCGTCATCCCTCCTCATTTTGACCTGAGGCCGATTGAAAAGACCGAATCACGGTTGAAGCTCCTGGTGCGCCTGATCAAGCGCAAAGACATTGACCACGTCGTTAATGCGTGCGATGCCGGGCGGGAAGGCGAACTGATCTTCCGTCATATCATCACCTACGCCAAAATTCCCAAGACCATCCACCGGCTGTGGCTGCAATCCATGACCCCCGCCGCCATTCGCGATGGTTTCAGTATTCTCCGGGATGAGGCCTCGATGCGCCCCCTGGCTGATGCCGCCACCTGTCGTTCCGAGGCCGATTGGCTCGTTGGGATCAACGGCACAAGGGCCATGACGGCCTTCAATTCCAAGCTGGGTGGTTTTCAATTGACCACCGTCGGACGTGTCCAAACTCCCACCCTTACCATCGTCGTTGAACGGGAAGAAAAGATTAAACGCTTCGTGCCCAGGGATTACTGGGAAGTCCACGCCACCTTCGAGGCTGCGTCCGGTGATTACGTGGGACGCTGGATCGATGAAGGATTCTCCCGGGAAAAAAATGGGGAGACCGAATTACGCCCGGAACGAATCTGGGATCCGGCGCGGGCGGAGGCAATCCAGCAGAAATGCCTTGGAAAGCCGGGTGATGTCACGGAAGAGAGCAAGCCAACCACCCAACTTTCTCCTCTTTTGTTTGATTTGACCAGCCTCCAACGCGAGGCCAATGGCCGTTTTGGCTTTTCCGCCAAGCGCACCCTCCAGATTGCCCAGGCCCTTTACGAAAAACATAAAGTCCTGACTTATCCGCGCACCGATTCCCGCGCCCTCCCGGAGGACTATATCGGGACCGTTCACCAGAGCCTTGGCATGTTGCAGAACACCAGCTTCGGCGAGTTCGCCCAGACCATTCTGGCTCAAGGCTGGGTGCGTCCCAATAAGCGCATTTTTAATAATGCCAAAATATCCGATCACTTCGCCATCATACCCACCACTCAGGCTCCCAAGCATTTGAACGAGGAGGAAACCAAGCTCTATGACTTGGTCACGCGCCGGTTCCTGGCGGTTTTCTATCCGGCAGCCGAGTTTCTTACGACCGTCCGAATTACTCGTGTCGCCGGAGAACCTTTCAAAAGCGACGGCAAAGTCATGGTCAATCCCGGCTGGCTGGTCGTTTATGGTCGGGATGTGCAAGCCGATGACACTCCCACACTGACCCCCGTCCAAAGTGGCGAACAGGTTTTAACTCGCGAAATGCACATTGTTGCGACTCAGACCAAACCCCCCGCTCGATTTACCGAGGCTACCCTCTTGTCCGCCATGGAAGGTGCCGGAAAATTGATCGAGGATGAGGAACTACGCGAGGCCATGAGCGCCAAAGGCCTCGGAACCCCAGCGACTCGCGCCCAGATCATCGAAGGACTCATCACTGAAAAATACCTCCATCGTCACGGACGCGAGTTGCAGCCCACGGCCAAGGCTTTCTCTTTGATTACGCTCCTCCGAGGCATCGGTGTCGACGAACTATGTCGCCCCGAATTGACCGGCAACTGGGAGTTCCAACTCAAACAGATGGAGCGAGGTCAGCTCGCTCGGCCCGATTTCATGCGTGAAATCGCTGAAATGACCCGCGGAATCGTCGCGAAAGCCCGAAACTACGAGCATGACACCGTGCCCGGCGATTTTGGACCTCTCAAAGCTCCCTGCCCGAAATGCGGAGGAGTCATTCAGGAGAATTACAAGAAATTTCAGTGCCAATCCTGTGAGTTCGCCCTTTGGAAAATTCTGGCCGGCAGGCAGTTCGAACCCGATGAAATGGAAGAGCTCCTCGCCCGGCGCACCGTAGGCCCCCTCCAGGGATTCCGCAGCAAGCTCGGACGTCCCTTTGCGGCAATCATCAAACTCACACCGGAATGCAAACTTGAATTTGATTTCGGGCAAAACGAACAGCCTGCCAACGGAGTCACCGAGCCCGTCGATTTCACCGGAAAAGAATCCCTCGGCAACTGCCCCCAATGCGGCTCGGCTGTCTTCGAAAACGGCCTCAGCTATGTCTGCGAGAAAGCCGCAGCATCCCCTCGAACCTGCTCATTTCGATCCGGCAAGATCATCCTTCAGCAAACCGTCGATGCGAACCAGATGAAGAAACTGCTTCAAACAGGGCGCACCGACCTGCTGCATCGATTCGTCTCCAAAAAGGGGAGACGGTTTTCTGCCTACCTGGTGGTTGGAAAAGAAAAAAAAGTCGGCTTCGAATTCGCCAACTCCAAAAACTCAGTCAAGACTGTCCAAAAACCTCCCTCCAACTCTGGGGCCGAGCTTGCGACAGATGATCCTGCCAACAACACCCACCAAACGTAATCCTCATCATGCCCTATCCTGGTAATCGATAAAAAGCATGGTTGCCAATCACTGCCACCGGCCGATGGCCTTCCGCCCAATACGGCCGCTCCTCCTTGTGCGTAAAGTGAGTCGCTCCCCGCGTCCGGTTCCCTAACCGCTCCGGATCATTATAGGTAATCCGCGCGATCTCCAGGGCCTTTCCGAACAGCGGATGATTCCGATGCTTGCGAATCAGGGCCTTGTGACTCGTTCCATTGAGACTCGTAAAGGCCCCAGGCCTCAATACTCCCAAAGGACTCGTCCCGTTCACATCCGCCCGGCGCCGAACTACCTCAGCTACAGCCCGCATTCCCATTTCACCTTCCCCGCGCGCTTCTGCCATTAAAACAGCCGCCAAAACTTGCTGACCGTAGGTCGATCCCTCAACCCCAATCACCGACCATCCGATAAGAACAAGTGCCATTCTGCCGATCAGCCTGCGCCAACACGCATACCAATCCCATGGAGAAACTAATCTAATCTTCTTCATAAGGATATCCCTAAAATCGGATTAATTTAGTCTGAAATTGCAGTGCGTCAAAAATTATCTCGATTAATACTGTTTATATAACTGATATTGAGTGTTTTAAGTGATTTATCTTTCGTTGACTGTGTCTCCTTGTTTGACCCAAGCTTCGTTAAAATGTGCGTGCTTGATCGATTTTGCAGCTGGATCGCCATCAACATCCCGAGCTAGGTTTCGTTGATTGAGGTGATAGCTGTAGCTGACATGCAGAGATCCATCGCGGGCTTGAATCAAAGAGGGGTAATGATAAGCGCCGGCCTCGGTGCCAGGCGGATCATACTCCAAGTGTCTTTTCCACTTCCAGATCCTCCCTTCGTCCTCAGAAATCTGAACCGTGAGGCTATGACGTCCCTGTTCGGTATCGTTTCCCACCAGCACCCAATGTCCGTTGTCCAGTACAATCAGTTCTGCGCCTGATCCTGGATTAGGCAGTTGACTGTCTATGACTTTGGACCAGGTTTCACCGCGATCGAAGGATTCACTCTGCAGCAAGCGTTTGGGAGGCGGTCCATTGTCCCGCATCACAGTGAACAGCGAACCATTGGATTTCTGAACGATGCTGGGCTGGATATTTCCTCCACCCACTAATGGAGTGCTTGTATGCCAGGTGGCGCCCCAATCGTCCGAAATCGCCATTAAAGAGAACGAAAAACCGTCGTGATACAGCGGAACAATCAGACGTTGATGGTCCAAAACGATGGGATGAGCCCGGGTCATCCAACCTAGACGGCGGTATAACTTGTTCGTCGCGTTTTCTGACATTGCCGCCAAGTAATCTTGGACCTCTCTTCGGGTCTCTTCAGAAAGCTTTTGGGTGGAGACAGACTCTCGCAGCGCCGGAATTCCCTTTTCCACTTCCGTCTCAAACTCCGGTCCCGGTTTAATGTGAAGCACCTCCGTCATACTCCAGCGGGGGCACCCCTTGCGATGGTAATCAGAGGAAACCCGGTATTTTAGAAGAGCACTCTCCCAGAGATTGGCCATGATGGTAGGCCAGATTAACCACAAATGTCCCGCTGGATCGATGAACATGGCGCAATTCGTGTCCGGAAAACCGGGGGTATCGGCCATGAGAAACCTTTGGCTCCAGGTCTTGGATCCGCGACGCTTCCGGGCTCCTTCAATCCTGACATCATCGGCCTTGCGCTCTCCGGAGCCATGAAACCAACAAACAAGAAGATCCCCTCGGGGAGTCTCCACGATGCAGGAGGCGTGGTTGTGCCAGACTTCCAGGGGAAACAGCAGCTCAGATTCGTAAAATGGACTTAAATTCGCGGGCCTTCGATGAATCACGCCCTTCTCATTATTCCCTCCATGACTCAGGACTCCTATTGATAGCAAAATGCCGATGGTCAATAACTTGACTGTATTTCCGAAACGAAAAAAACGAGCCGATAACGTGCGTATGAGGTGGGCTGCATCCAAGTCAACCATAGGATCATGATAGCATACCCACAGTTTATTTCACCCACAAATCCTGCCATCCTTCAAGTCACCGCCTCCACCGCCCCAGGCTGATCCTCCACCGCCACACTCTTGAATCGCTCCGCCCATAACGTCCCTTACCTCCCTCCACGCCGGTTATACCACCTTTTGGATTCGGAGGTTTAATGGTTTTCGCCGCTTGAGGTTCCGAGGGTTTGTTGAGCGGGACTTAAGGCGGGATGGTTGAGGTCGAGGCGATAGAGCACCTGGTTGTAGTCGTAACGAGGCGTCGGCGCGGGTTTATTGGCAAATTG
>Ga0116154_10000685_pt1 | contig 35813 bp, 25 predicted proteins | sample AD_UKC030_MetaG_FD_89898 | JGI IMG/M metagenome (GOLD analysis project Ga0116154, IMG submission 89898) | Active sludge microbial communities of municipal wastewater-treating anaerobic digesters from USA - AD_UKC030_MetaG | ecosystem: Engineered > Bioreactor > Anaerobic > Digestate | place: USA... | reverse complement strand
GGACAGAGCCGACTTCCCGCCGAGAAAATCCAATCACCCGCAGAGTCGCCAGTTCCCGGGCTCGTTCAGCTAAAGAGATCCGCGCATTGTTGTAAACCACTCCAAACGCAACGACAGTCGCAAACACCAGATAAATGGTCTGAATGAGGTTGATGCTGGCCGCCGTCGTTTTCCGAAAGTTCGCGCGCAACGATTCCTTGATGGCGACCCAGCTCACTCGCGGGATCTCCTTCAAGGCCCGAAGAAATTCGCCCCGACGGGCATCGTCAATGCTGAGGCTCGCCCCCGTCACGATATCTCCTTCCGCCAGCATGCGGTTCAACGCCCGGCGATCCATATAAGCCGCCACGCCGGCAAAGTCCTCCGCCAAACCCACCAGGGGCACCCGGCATACTCGCTGCCGGCCTTCGAGAATTTCCACCACCAACTCGTCTCCAACAGCCGCCCCGAGCACGTCGGCGAGCTTGGCGGAAACCACCATCCCCTGGGGCGGCAGGATGACCTCGCGTGCCGAGGCATCAATCACCCGGTTGTGGTTGCCGTTCGACGGCAGCCCCTGGATCGCCAACTGACGCTGCCGCTGTTGAAAATGAATGCGGGCAACCGCATGCCGCACAGGTTCCACAGCAATCACCCCCGGCAACTGGGCAAGCAGATATTGCACCGAATCACCCGCAGGTTCCACCAACCCCAGGCTGACGTCCTGGCGCTGCACAATGTCCCACTGAAAATCCATGACGTCCCGCACCCCATCCCGAAAACAGTTCGGAACGATCAAAATCCCCGTCGCTAAAGCCAGCCCGGTCACCGTAAATATCGCCTGCACCGGCCGCCGCTCCAGGTTCCGCACCGCAATCCGGAATGTGTGCGAGAGCAGACGGCCGATCCCTGTTCGTTCCACCAGGGCGGGACGATAGTTCGCCGGCGGCTCCGGCCGCATCGCCTCGGCGGGCGGCAGTCGGGCCGACCGCCGAATCGCGCTGAAGACTCCCGCTGCCGCCGCACAGACACTCACCACCAGCGCCAGACAGAGGGCGGCACGGTCCAACCGAAACTCGAGCTGCGGAAAACGGAAAAACATGTGATACATCCCCACAATTCGATGCCCAAGAAACACCCCGCCCAGTCCTCCCAACATCACGCCGCCTGTCACCATCACAAAGGCGAATTTCAAGTAGTGTAGCGCAATCTGGCGGTTGGAGAACCCAAAGGCCTTTAAAACCGCGATCTGCTCACGCTGCAACGTCAGCAGACGCGATAAAACCGCATTGGTCATGAAAGCGGCAACGCTCAAAAACACCAACGGAAAACCGATGGCCAGCGTGTGCAACACCCGGATCTCGTCCGAGACCCGGATGTGAGAGGGATGATCCGCACGCCCGTACGCCCCCCGTCCCCCATAGGGAGCCAGCAAACGATCGACCGCCGCAATCACGGGACCCAGCGACACGCCGGGCTCCAAGGCCAGCGCCAGGTGATTGCAGGCGCCATCCAGATCGAAGGCCGCCGCCAGATCCTCGTAAGGCATCCAGAAAATCCCATAGGTGCGGTTGTCAGGCAACGCGCTTCCCGGCCGGGATTCGAAGATGAACTCCGGCGATAACACAATGCCGGCGATCCGAAGCCCCTGCCGGCGACCGTTCAAAACCATGCCGATGGAATCCCCTGGCTTCAAATGGTTCGCCTCGGCAAAGGCCTCGCTCACCATGACTTCCCCGGGCCGATCGCGGGACAGCCATTGTCCCATTCGCAGCACCAACCGGTTGAGCCGGGGCGCCTCGGTCAGGGGCAGTGAGTTCACCAGGCCGCTGGCGGGTTCGTCCAAATCCGGGATATCCAAGGTCACCTGCACCGAGATGCTGGCCTGAACGGCCGCCACACCCCCGATTTGTCCCGCCCGGCCGGCAATGTCAATCGGCGCGCGCTTGAAGCGGGCGAACACTTCGCCAAATCGATTCGCCTCGTAATACTCTCGCCGGGTGGTTTCCAGGGAATAAATCAAGCTGCGGGACATGATCATCATCGCCACCCCACAGGCCAGCACCAGGGCAACCGCCACCGCCTGGCCTTTCAAGTGGCTCAGATCACGAAGTAGTTTCCGATCCAAATGGGTGATCATCACCAGTTCAGGGATTGGATCCTCGCCCGCTGAGAGTTTCGATGCTCATCATGCACCCGGCCATCCGAAAAATGAATCACCCGGTCTGCCATGTCCGCCATAACCGCGTTATGCGTGATAATGACCGTGAGCGTGCCCAGCTCGCGATTGATCCGCTCAATGGCTTCCAACACCACCACGCCCGTGCGAACGTCCAGTGCCCCGGTCGGTTCATCGCACAAGAGGACCTCCGGCCGCTTGGCAATCGCCCGCGCAATCGCTACCCGCTGCTGTTCCCCCCCCGAAAGCTGCGCCGGAAAATGATCCAGGCGCTCCCCCAAATGCACCAGCTCCAGGGCGGATTCCGGCGGCATCGGATCCCGCGCAATCTCAGTGATCAACGCCACATTCTCTCGCGCCGTGAGACTGGGAATCAGATTGTAAAACTGAAAAACAAACCCGACCGATTCGCGGCGATATCGCGTCAGCTGGTTTTCGTCCGCCTCGGTCAGGTCCATGTCGCGATACCACAACTCGCCCGATGTGGGACCATCCAAGCCCCCCAGATTGTTCAGAAGCGTGGTCTTGCCACTGCCCGAAGGCCCCAATAGCACGACCAGTTCACCCTCATACAACTCGAGATCCACGCCGGCCAGTGCCCACACCTCCGCAAGGCCCGCACCATAAACCTTCGTCAGGCCCCGGACTCGGAAAATCCGCCCGCGCTCTTCCTGGATATGCTCGCCTTGCATGCTCACGGTCTCGACCCCAACGCGGGGTCGAGGGGTCACTCTATCGAGCTCCCTCATCAAGTTCAATCATCGCCACAGGACCATCCCCCCTGGCAAACCGCAGACCTTCGCCGGACCTTGAATCAAGATTGGGATTCCAAACACCCCCTCCCAGGACTATTCTGCCATCCACAACCCAATGTTTCCATGAACCAGATCTCACATCCCGAACCCCTGCCCCGGCGAGCCCGATTCTTTCCACTCCAGGCACTCCTGAGCCTCCTCGGGCTCCTCTCCGCTCAAGCCGCTTCCCCAACCCCGTCACTCGATCGCCCCAATATCCTCTGGATCACCTGCGAGGATACCGGCCCCCAAATCGGGGCTTATGGCGATTCCTATGCCGTCACTCCCCATATCGATCGTTTGGCCGGACGTGGCATGATCTACCTCAATGCCTGGGCCAACGCCCCGGTCTGCGCCCCCGCTCGCACGACGATCATCTCGGGTCTCTACCCCCCTTCCACCGGCTCCGAACACATGCGCAGCCTCACCCGCCTGCCGGCCCCTATGAAGATGTTTCCGGCCCTGCTCCGGGATGCCGGCTATTATTGCTCGAACAATAACAAGGAAGATTACAACCTCGAAAAAACGGGCCGGGTGTGGGACGATTCATCCACCAACGCCCATTGGAAAAACCGCAGGCCCGGACAACCGTTCTTCGCCGTCTTCAACCATACCATCACCCACGAAAGCCAGATCCGAAAACGCCCTCACTCGTTGTCTCACGACCCCGCCAAGGTCCGTGTCCCAGCCTACCACCCGGACACGCCCGAGGTGAGGCGGGATTGGGCGCAATATTACGACATGATCGAGCTCATGGACGCCCAGGTTGGACAAAACCTCGCCGACCTGGAGCAAGCCGGTCTTGCTGGAGACACGGTGGTCTTTTTCTTCGGCGACCACGGCTCGGGTATGCCGCGCAGCAAACGCTGGCCCTATAACTCCGGCCTGCATGTCCCTCTCGTGGTCTATGTCCCTGAAAAATACCGGCGCCTCGCCCCGAAGGAATACGCCCCGGGAGCGCAGTCATCCCGCCTCGTAAGCTTTGTAGACCTCGCGCCGACCATGCTCAGTCTTGCCAGTCTCAAACCGCCCCACTACCTCCAGGGACGCGCCTTCCTCGGCCCTTACGAAGCCTCGCCTTCCCGTTATCTCCACGGATTTCGCGGACGCATGGATGAACGTTACGACCTCGTGCGATCCACACGCAATGCCCGATATATCTATATCCGGAATTACATGCCCAACAAAATTTATGGCCAGCACATCGGCTACATGTTCCAGACGCCCACCACCCAAATCTGGAAAAAACTCTATGACAACCGCCAGCTCGCGCCGCCCCAGACCTTCTTCTGGGAACCCAAACCCATCGAGGAACTTTACGATCTTCAAAACGATCCTGACGAAGTCTTCAACCTGGCCGGCTCCTGGCGACACCAGCGGGTTCTCAACCAACTCCGGCGGGCGCAACACCGGTGGCTGAAACGCATTCACGACGTCGGCTTCCTGCCCGAAGGCGAAATTCATGAGCGTTCCCAAAACCGCGCGCCCTATGAAATGGGGCATGACCGACGGCAATATCCCATGGAAAAAATCCTCCGCACAGCCGAACTGGCCTCGGACCTGTTTTTTCCGGCTGAGCCAGAACTCGTTCGTGCCCTGCATGACAAGGATAGCGCCGTCCGCTATTGGGCCGCGCAAGGCTTGCTCATCCGCGGTCCCGGCGCCGTCGGGTTCGGCCACACGCGGCTCTCCCAGGCCCTGGATGATCCTTCTCCCTACGTCCGAGTGGTCGCCGCCGAGGCCCTGGCCAAATTTGGCAAACCCACAGATCTCGATGCGGCCCTCAAGGTCCTGGGCCTCCTGGCCGATCCCCAAAAGAATGGCGTCTTCGTCTCGCTTCCCGCTCTGATTGCGATTGACCAACTCGGATCCCGCGCCGCTCCCCTCTGGCCCGGGATCCGCACTCTGCCCCGACAAGATCCCTCGGCCCCAAACCGAGTCAACGAGTATCCCGGACGGCTGATCGATACCCTCATGACCCGGACAAAACCCGCTTCCTCACGTTGACTTGGCCAGGGGGCCGCGTATAGTGGCCGCATGGTGGCTCGAGCCAAAACCGAGGCCAAGAAAGAGTTCTTCGCCTTGCTTGCCCGCAGGAAAATGCGCTTGACCAGCCAGCGGCTCGCGATTGTCGAAGCGGTCTTTGGAACCGATCAACACTTCACCGCGGAACAGCTCCTGGCCTGGTCTCGACTCCGCGATCCGTCCGTCTCCCGCGCCACCGTCTACCGCACCCTTCCTTTGCTGGTTCAAAATGGCTTTGTCCAGGCCCTCAACCTCGGCAAAGAAGAAACAGTCTACGACCCCAATTACGTCGATCACCCGTCCCACAGCCATATCATCTGCACCGACTGCGATGAAATCGTCGAGTTCGAAAGCGAACAACTCGCGGAAATCGAATCCCAGATTCGCAAACAACTCGGGTTCCAGGTGGATTCCATGACGCTTCAGGTCACCGCGCGCTGCGGGGAATTCCGACGGCTCGGATTCTGTCAGAAACGCGAACGCTGCTCTCATCGAGATCCCTCCTGAAGAGAACACCCTCCCGTTGTCTCCTCATTCGTCCCGATTCACGCCCCGCCGGATTCTCCGTTTTCCAGGATCTTCCGGGCCGCGAGTTCCCCCAAGGCCGCGGCGTCCTTCAAAGGCGCGCTGAGTTGAATCCGGACAGGAGGCTGGGTTCGAAACGAGATCGCCTGAAAATCCAGCCGGTGACCCACCACCCGCGCATAGGCTCCCACAGGGGTTTGACAGCCGCCCCCCAAGGCATGCAAAAAGGTCCGTTCGGCCGTGACGCTTTGCCAGGTCGGCACATGGTTGAGAGCCTGACAGATCCATTCCGTGCCGTCGTCCTTCTCCCGCACCTCCAAACCAATCGCCGCCTGGCCAACACAGGGCAGCATATCCTCCGGCTCCAAAAAGGAAACCAGCAATCGCGATAACACCACCGCATCCGGACCTTGAATCCCCAGGGGAAGCCCCGGCCCCGCCCGCATCCTGCCGCGTTCGAGAAACTTCACCTGCAACCGCGCCAATCCCGCCGCCGCCAACAGAATTGCATCGATCTCCGGCCGCTGGACCAGTCTCTGCAACCGGGTTCCCACGTTGCCCCGAATCGAGACAAATCGCAGGTCTGGCCTGACCGCCGCAACTTGCGCCTGCCGCCGAACACTGCTAGTCGCCAACATGGCGCCCTCGGGCAACCCCACCAACCTCAGCCCCGGTTCAAAGCCTCGATGACGCAGCTGGCCCGGCGACCAGTCCTCCACCGCAAGGGCTCGGCGATGCTCCTCCTCGCGGACACCCCCTATGTCCCGATAAATCAGGACATCCCGGACATCCGCCCGCCGACATACCGCTCCCAGCTTGAGCCCTTGCGGCAGCTCCGTGGGCAAATCTTTGAGGCTGTGCACCGCCAAATCGGCCTCGCCCTCGAGCAAGGCCGCCTCCAGTTCCTTCGTAAACAACCCTTTCGACAGGCCTTCCACAGACTGCGCCAACGATGCCGTCTGCAGCTTGTCCCCCGAGGTCTTGATGATCTTGATCTCAAAGCGCTCCCGCGGCTTCAATCGCCGAAGATGATCAACCACCTGATGCGCCTGCGCCAACGCCAGGGCGCTGCCTCGCGTCGCCACCACTATCCGCTTCGAGGTTGACGAGGACGATGGCATCAGGATTTTCCCAAAGCCAACCCGCCCGATACCGAGGAGTCGGACTCGCCCCGCCGGCCAAGCAATGCCCGAATCTTCTCACGAATGATCTTCTCACAGTGGGCAATTTCCTCCTGCCGGCTCCTCAAATAGCTGTCCGCTATCGATTGCAGATCGTCGATGTTATATAGGTAAACGTTGTCCAACAGGTTGACCTCGGGCTGCACATCGCGCGGCACCGCGATATCGATCAAAAGCAAAGGACGGTTCTTACGCTCCTTCATCAGGGGCCCCAGCAGGGTGCGGTCGATCAGATAATCGGGCGCCGCCGTGCAGCTGATCACAATATCAATCGGCTCGAAAATCTTGGGCCAGTCATGAAAGGAAACCGCCCGCCCCCCCAGCTCCGCCGCCAAAGCCTGGGCGCGCTCAAACGTGCGGTTGGACACCACCAGGCTTCCCGCCCCCCGGCTCATCAACGCCCGCGCGGTCTTCTCGCTCGTGTCCCCGGCCCCCAAAACCATGACATGCTGCCCCTTCAAGGTGCTGAAAATCTTCTCCGCCAGTTCCACGGCCACACTGGCCACCGATACGCTGCCCCGCTGGATGTTCGTCTCGGTCCGCACCTGTTTGGCCACGTTAAACGCCTTCTGAAATACCCGGTTCAGCTGGTTCCCCGTGCTCTTGTTCAATCGGGCCAGCTCATACGCGTGTTTCAGCTGGCCCAGGATCTCGGTCTCCCCCAGCACCATCGAATCCAGCCCGCAAGCCACCCGGAATAAATGTTCCAGACTCTGAGGTTCCCCCCGGAAATAGACCGAGTTGTCCAGCGGTTCCTCATATTGATGCGCATCCCGAAGAAATTGCTTCAGACTCGCATGCGCCATCAACGCCGGCTCCTGAGTCACCGCGTAAATCTCCACCCGGTTGCATGTCGACAGAATCACCGCCTCCTGCGCCAGTCCCTGCTCGCACATTCTGGTCAAAGACTCCGGAATCATGGCCTCCGAAAAGGCCAGTTTCTCACGCACCTCCACCGGCGCGGTGTGGTGACTCAAACCTATGACAACAATCGGCATCGGCTTACGGATGATGAATCGTGGAAAAGAGATTAAACCCCCAAAACGTCAGGAGCACAAAGATAAATCCACCAATTGATCCCCAGGCGAAACGTCGGCCACGCTGCGCATACCAGCCCTTGGCCACTAATATCCCCAAATAAAACATCCAAACCAACAAAGACCAATGGATCTTGGGATCTGACTTGTAATACACTCCATACTGCTGCTTCACCCCGGCAAAACCCACCAACAACCCCATCCCCAATAACACCACCCCGCAAAAAACCAGCCGCACAGCCAAGCCCTCGAGTCGCTGAATGGACGGCAACAGCGAAAAAACCGCCCGGAACTTCTGGAACTTCAAGTCATGATCCTGGGTCAAATACATCAACGCCGCCACCGCGCTCAACCCGAAAGCCCCATACGCCAAAAGACTCAGCGCCGCATGCAGACTCGTCCACCAATGCCCGAACTGCGGCTCCAAACCGGCCCCGTCCAGGTCCGGCATCAGCGCGAAAACCCCCAACGACACGATCAGCGGCGTCGCAAACGCCCCCAAATGACGCAACCGCGGCACCACCCCCAAGACCAGATAGACCGTCACGATCGTCCAATCGATGAACATCGTCGCCTCAAACAGGTTGTGGATCGGACAGCGCTCCAGTGAAAACCCGCGTTTCAACATCGCCGTCGTGTGAAATAAAAAACCGAGAAACAGAATCCCATAGTTAATGAAATCGTGCCGGCGAAATCCCTGACGCCAAAGAAAAAACGAGTGCATCATGGCCACCCCGTAGATGACCACGGCCAACGCAAAACAGTGCCGATCAGTAAACCAGGACACAGCCCTAAGTTAGCGGCCATGACGCCCGCTGCAAGCGGCAATTACACCCGCCGCCCCAAGTCCCGCCCCCGTTCCAATCAAGGTATACCAGGGCCAGGCCACCCCCTGCCCCGCCCCCCACTGGATCGCCACCAGCGTTCCCACCGAACCCACCAGCCCGATTACCACCGATGCCGGAGATACACCCGGAGCAAACAGCGCCAGCAATACCCCGCTCAACAACGCCCCGCTTGTAATCCCGCTCAGCGAAAAAGCCAGGTTCAATACCAACTCCGCCTCCCGACTCGCATAGGCCACCAAAACCAGCATCACCGCCCAAAATAACGTCGCCAATCGCCCCCCCAATATCCCCGGCGCCCCGCCGCTCTTCCCCCGCCGAATCCAGCCCGCAAAATCCATCGTCGATACCGAGGCCAAAGCCGATAACGCCGAACTGATCGACGACATCGCCGCCGAAAGAACCGCCACCACCAACAGCCCCCGGATCACCGGCGGCATTTCTGTCAAAATGAAGATCGGAAACAGATAGTCGTTCTGCTTGAGCCCCGCCTGGTTCGCCGGCAACGGCATCTGCAACGGATGCTGCTGATAAAAAACCCACAGCAGAATGCCCACCATCAGAAACATCAGGAATATCGGCAGAATCAACACCGCACTCAGCATCAGCGCCCGCCGCCCGTCCGGCACACCCTTGCAAGATAATACCCGCTGCACAATCAACTGATCCGCCCCATGCGAGGACATCACCTGGACCGTCCCCCCCAATAAACCCATCCATACGTTAAAAGGCATCCCCCAGCCGAATTCCATGTTCAACCAGTGCAACTTGCCCGCCTCACCCGCCATCGCCATCGCCGATGTCCAACCGCCCGGCGCCAGAGTCCCCAGATATACCATCGTAAACATCCCCCCCCCTAAAAACAGCACCAGCTGAATCACATCCGTCCAAATCACCGCCTTGATGCCCCCCACACAGGTGTAAATCCAACTCAGTAAAACAAATAAAATCACCGCCCAAAACAGGCTGATCCCCAACATCAGCTGCAACGGTATGCTGGTCACATACACCCGCACGCCCGCCGCCAATGTCCCGCTCAGTAAAAACAACCCTCCCGTCATCCGACCCGCACCCGGCCCAAACACCCGCGTAATCAACTGATACGGCGAATAGACCTCCCCCCGAAAATAATGCGGCACCAAAACCGCCGCCAAAATCACCCGAGCCACCACATACCCCAGGATGATCTGAATGAAACTCAAGTCGCCGCCATAGGCCATTGCCGGCACTCCGATGAACGTCAGCGCGCTGGTCTCCGTCGCGATAATCGATAAACCTACCCCCCACCACGGCACATTCCTGCTTCCAAGAAAATAATCCCGCGTGGTCTTCTGCCCCCGGCCTATCCAGATCCCAAATACGATGATGCCCCCCAGGTAGGCTGCCACCACGACCCAATCCCATATCGTGAAGAGACGCATGCCCCAGGGGATTATCCCGTTAACAGCCAAATGCCAAGGCCTTTCTTACCAATGGCATCCCCTGTCCCTTCATACTCCACCCGTGGCTCCATCCAGTTGTCGCATCCGCCGCAGCACGATTCGGGACAACGCTCGCCAAAATAGGCCAGGAAGAGCGCGCGCCGATTGTTCCCGGCTCTGAAGCGAGAGTCATGCGACAGGCTGGACCGCGGGATTGATCCCGCAGCGACAGTATTATAGTTTTATTAATATATTTTATTATTTTGCCTAAATATTGAATCAACTGCGTTGACGCGTTCCCCGGCGGCGTTTACATTCCGGCGCGCGTCGGATGGTCTCCATCAGGGTTGCAGCCCGCCAGGATATTTGTTTGATCTTCCAGCATGCTGCGGCGCCGGGCGGGCGTCAAAGCGGCGCCGAGAAAATGACGTTACAAACAGCGACAACACAGCGTTCATGAAAAAATGGTTCAGGCTATTGGGTTCCTCGATTGGCAAGAAGTATTTGCTCGCCATCACGGGATGCATGCTGTTCGGTTTTGTCGTCGTGCATCTGCTGGGTAATTTGCAAATATTCCTGGGGCCTGAGGCCCTGAACACCTACGCTCACTTCCTGCAATCCAAGCCTCTGATGGTTTGGGCTTTCCGTCTTTTTCTCCTGGTCGTGGCGGGTCTTCACGTCTTCCTGGCCATCCAGGTTTGGGCGGAGAACAAACGGGCGCGGCCGGTCGGGTACGCCTGTCCGGATCCGGTGGAGGCCAGCTATGCCTCGCGGACCATGATTGTGACCGGCCTGGTCGTGGCGTGCTTCATCGTCTATCACCTCCTTCATTTCACCGTCAAGGCGTTCCATCCCGAATATGCCGGCATGAAGGATCCGGTGACGGGATATCTCGATGTCTACCGGATGATGATTCAGGGCTTTTCCAACGTCTGGATCTCCTGTTTCTACATCTTGGGAACCAGCCTCCTTAGCTTTCACCTCAGCCATGGCATCAGCAGCATGTTCCAGTCTTTCGGTCTGCGAAACCAGATGTTCCGATGGTTCCTGGACCGCCTGGCCATCGTCGTGGCCGTATTCTACGGATTGGGAAGCCTGTCCATTCCCGTGGCCGTCCTTTCCGGCCTGATCAAGTAATTTATTCCTCTGATTTCCATGAAACTCGATGCCCGCATCCCCGCTGGTCCGCTGGAAAAGAAATGGCACCACTTCGTGCTCGACACCAAACTGGTCAATCCCGCCAATAAGCGAAAATTCGAGGTCATTGTCGTGGGTTCGGGCCTCGCTGGCGCTTCGGCGGCCGCCTCGCTGGCGGAACTGGGCTATCAGGTTAAATGTTTCTGCTACCAGGACAGCGCGCGCCGCGCCCACAGCATCGCCGCCCAGGGCGGCATCAACGCCGCCAAGAATTATGCCAACGACGGCGACAGCGTCCATCGGATGTTCTACGACACGATCAAGGGGGGCGATTTTCGGGCTCGCGACGCCAACGTCTACCGCTTGGCCGAGTTGAGTTCTCGCGTGATTGATCAATGCGTCGCCCAAGGCGTCCCGTTCGCCCGCGAATACGGCGGCATGCTCGCCAATCGTTCGTTTGGCGGAGCTCAGGTCTCCCGCACCTTTTACGCCCGCGGCCAGACCGGACAACAGCTCTTGCTGGGCGCCTACCAGGCCTTGTCGCGTCAGATCGCGGCTGGCGGCGTGAAAATGTTCTCCCGAACCGAAATGCTGGACCTGGTGGTCGTCGACGGACAAGCCAAAGGCATCGTGGTCCGCGATCTGGTCAACGGCAAGATCGGCGTCCATGCCGCCGATGCCGTCGTCCTGGCCACAGGCGGTTATGGCAATGCCTTCTTCCTCTCCACCAACGCCCGCAATTGCAATGTCACCGCCACCTACCGCGCCTATAAAAAAGGGGCCGCCTTCGCCAATCCCTGCTTCACCCAAATCCACCCCACCTGCATCCCCGTCAGCGGCGATCACCAGTCCAAGCTGACCCTCATGTCCGAGTCCTTGCGCAATGACGGACGCGTCTGGGTCCCGGCCAATAAAGGCGACCGGCGCCTCCCAAGCTCGATCCCCGAAAACGAACGCGACTACTACCTCGAACGCCGCTACCCCACCTACGGCAACCTGGCCCCCCGCGATATCGCCTCCCGCGCCGCCAAGGTCGTCTGCGACGAAGGCCGCGGCATCGGCCCCAGCGGTCTCGGCGTCTACCTCGATTTTGCCGATTCCATCAAACGCCTCGGACTCGAGGTCATCCAGGAACGTTACGGCAACCTGTTCGAAATGTACGAGTGCATCACCGGAGAGGACGCCTACCAACAGCCCATGCGCATTTACCCCGCAGTCCATTACACCATGGGCGGACTGTGGGTCGACTACCACCTCATGAGCAACATCCCGGGCCTCTTCGTCATCGGCGAAGCCAACTTCTCCGATCACGGCGCCAACCGCCTCGGCGCCAGCGCCCTTATGCAGGGCCTCGCCGACGGCTACTTCATCCTGCCCCAAACCCTGGGACATTACTTCGCCACTGCCAAAAAGTTTAAGCCCGCCACCGACCACGCCGAGTTCAAAAAAGCTGCCGCCGACGTCGAAAGCCGCATCAAAAAACTCCTGTCCGGCCACGGCAAACACACCCCCACATCCCTCCATCGCGAACTCGGGAAACTCCTGTGGGAAAAATGCGGCATGAGCCGAACCGAAAACGGCCTCAAAACCGCCCTCAAACGTATCCCCGAATTGCGCGACGAATTCTGGCGGACCCTTAACGTCAGCGGCGAACCCATGGAATTTAACCAGGCCCTCGAAATGGCCGGACGCGTCGCCGATTACATGGAATTCGCCGAATTGCTCTGCCAGGATGCCCTGATGCGCCGCGAATCCTGCGGAGGTCATTTCCGCGAGGAGTTCCAAACCGAAGACGGCGAGGCGCTCCGCAATGATCAGGAATTCTCGTTCGTCGCCGCCTGGGAATATCAGGGCGATGACCGCCCCCCCCTGCTCAACAAAGAACCCCTGGTTTACGAAGAATTGAAAATGACCCAGAGGAGCTACAAGTAATGAAATTAACCTTACGCATCTGGCGACAGAAAAACGCCCAGACCCAAGGGGCCCTCGTCGAATACCCCATCCCCGACGTCAGCCCCGATATGTCCTTTCTTGAAATGCTCGACGTGCTCAATGAAGAGCTCATCGAAACAGGCCAGGACCCGGTCGCTTTCGACTCCGATTGCCGCGAAGGCATCTGCGGCACCTGCTCCCTTGTCATCAATGGCCGACCCCATGGAAAACGCCGTCACACCACCGCCTGCCAGCTCCACCTGCGCCACTTCCAGGAAGGCGATGTCATCACCATCGAACCGTGGCGGGCCAAACCGTTCCCCGTCCTCAAAGACCTCGTCGTCGATCGCACCGCCCTCGATCGCATCATCCAAGCCGGCGGATTCGTCTCCGTCAGCACCGGCCAGGCCTCCGAAGCCAATGCCCTGCCAATCCCCAAACCCGCCTCCGACCTGGCCATGGATGCCGCCGCCTGCATCGGCTGCGGCGCCTGCGTGGCCGCCTGCAAAAACGCCTCCGCCATGCTCTTCGTCGCCGCCAAAGTCTCCCACCTCGGCCTCCTCCCCCAAGGTCAAACTGAAAAAGACCGCCGCGTCCTCCACATGGTCAAAGCCATGGATGCCGAAGGATTCGGCAATTGCACCAATACCGGTTCCTGCGAAGCCGTCTGCCCCAAAGGCATTACCCTCGATTTCATCGCCCGAATGAACCGCAATTACGGAGTCGCCCTCCTGAAAGCCAACGCCAAACATACCTGATGCGCCCGGAGCTCGGTCGCTCATCGGTCATCCCATCCCCCCCCCGGAGGAACAAGTTCCACAAGTTCCTCCCAAAGTATCATCTCCAGAGGGACGAGTCCCACGAGTCCCTCTCAACCCATTCAGCTCCTCGAACCCATCCCCCTGCCATGCCTGGCCCAGAACGATTGAGTAATTATGGCACATCCCAGAAGAAGCCGTCCGCTAAACCCACACAAGAAGAGTCATATTGTCGCTATGTATCAAAATCGTTTTATATTGGTAATCAGCAAAATATGAGGAATTTGGCGCATGGATCTGTTTGGCATGATTGTTGATGTATGGATCAGTTACTATGGACTTAAATAAGTTCACTGAGAAATCGCAGGCCGCTCTAATGGCCGCCCGCAACTTGGCCGCAAGCCGACAACATCAAGCGGTTGATGTCGAACATCTGGCCTTGGCGTTGATGGAACAGGAGGACGGCCTAATTCCCCGGCTTTTCGAGAAGGCACGAGTTGCTCTGGATTTGATCAAAGCAAAAACCGAGGAGGAACTGGGTCGAATCCCCCGGGTGAGCGGGGACGCCACCACCGAGGAAGGGCTCTTGGTGACTCAGCGTCTGAACAAAGTCCTGGCCAAAGCCGGTGATGAGGCGAAGAAACTGCGCGATGAGTATGTCAGCGTTGAACACCTGGTGTTGGCGATGTTTGGCGAGCCGACGGGGACGGGCATCGGGAAGGTTTTCAAGGAACTCGGCCTTCGCCGCGATGATTTTCTGAAGGCCCTGACGGAGGTGCGGGGGCATCATCGGGTGACGAGCAGCAACCCGGAAGCGACTTATGAGGCTTTGGAGAAATATGGACGCGACCTGACACGGCTGGCCCAGCAGAACCGGCTGGATCCGGTCGTGGGCCGGGACCAGGAAATCCGCAGGTGCATCCAGGTTTTGTCCCGTCGGACAAAGAACAATCCGGTTTTGATTGGAGAACCGGGCGTGGGGAAAACGGCAATTGTGGAGGGCCTAGCCCGGCGGATTGTCGCGGGAGATGTTCCGGACAGTCTGAAAGAGAAGCGCATTGTGGCCCTGGATCTCGGGGCTTTGATCGCGGGAGCCAAGTATCGGGGCGAGTTCGAGGAGCGTCTCAAGGCAGTGCTGCAGGAGATTGCGCGGGCCCAGGGCCAGATCGTCCTGTTTGTCGACGAATTGCACACGATGGTGGGGGCCGGAAAGGCGGAAGGAGCGATGGACGCGGGCAACATGCTCAAACCCATGCTAGCCCGAGGCGAACTGCACTGCATCGGGGCCACTACTCTGGACGAATACCGCAAACACATTGAGAAAGACGCGGCTCTCGAGCGGCGCTTCCAGCCGGTGCTTGTGGATGAACCGACGGTTGAAGACACCATTTCCATTCTTCGGGGGCTGCGCGAACGTTACGAACTGCATCATGGCGTGAGAATCCAGGATGGCGCCCTGGTGGCCGCCGCCCAACTCTCTCATCGTTATATTTCCGATCGGTTCCTGCCGGACAAAGCCATCGACCTGGTCGATGAGGCCGCGGCCAAATTGCGCACTGAAATGGAGAGCATGCCCGAGGAACTCGAGCAGCTCGAACGCCGTCTGCTGCAACTCGAGATCGAGCGCGAGGCTTTGCGAAAGGAGAAGGATGAGGCCTCGAAGGAGCGCCTGGCTCAGCTTGAAAAGTCCATCGCCAACCTGCGAGGCGATCGCGACGCCCTCAAGGCCCGTTGGGAAGGCGAAAAAAGTGTCATCGGCGATATCCAAAAATTGCGCGAAGCCATCGAAGTCGCCCGCAATGAAATGGAACAGGCCCAGCGACGCGGAGACCTCGGCCGCGTGGCCGAATATAAATACGGACGATTGCCCGGCCTGGAACAACAACTCAAACAACTCGAAACCCGTGCCGCCGGAAATCCCAACGACTCCCGCCTGCTCCAGGAGGAGGTTACTCCGGACGAAGTGGCTGAAATTGTCTCCCGATGGACCCAGATCCCCGTTTCACGCCTGCTCGAAGGAGAAAAAGAAAAACTGCTGAGACTGGACCAGATCCTGCACCAGCGCGTCATCGGCCAGGATGAAGCCGTGCAAGCCGTCGCCGACGCCGTCATTCGCGCCCGGTCCGGCCTCAAAGATCCCAAACGGCCCATCGGATCCTTTCTTTTCCTGGGTCCCACCGGCGTCGGCAAGACCGAACTGGGCCGGGCCCTGGCGGAATCCTTGTTCGACAGCGAGGAGAGCATGGTTCGCATCGATATGAGCGAATACATGGAAAAACACGCCGTCGCCCGCCTCATTGGCGCCCCCCCGGGCTATGTCGGATACGAGGAAGGCGGCCAGCTCACCGAAGCCGTTCGCCGGAAACCGTATTGCGTCATTCTTTTTGACGAGATCGAAAAGGCCCACCCCGACGTGTTTAACGCCTTGCTCCAGATCCTCGACGACGGCCGGCTCACGGATAGCCAGGGGCGGACGGTCAATTTTAAAAATACCATCGTCATCATGACCTCCAACATCGGCAGCCCCCTCCTGACCGAAAACATCTCCGCAACCGGCGAGATCGATGAAGGATTGAGACGCAAAGTCCTGGCCGAGTTGCGGCATCACTTCCGGCCCGAGTTCCTGAACCGCGTCGATGATGTCGTCCTGTTCAAAACGCTGACGCTCGACGAAATCAAAAAGATCGTTGACTTGCAGGTTGAATTGATTCGTCAACGATTGGCGGAGCGTCATATCGAACTCGAGCTGACCGAACCCGCCCGCGAACACATCGCCCGGGCCGGCTACGATCCCGTCTACGGCGCACGCCCCCTCAAACGATACCTCCAACGCCAGGTCGAAACCGGGCTCTCGCGACAAATCCTGGCCGGTGAAATCAAGGACCACGCCCGCGTCAAAATCGATTGCCGCAAAAGCGGCTTGATATTCCAGATTCAATAGCGACGCGGCCTCCGCAAATCGCCATCCTGTCGCATCGGCTGCATCGACGCCCAACACGTTCACCCAACGGACCACCCGGCCCAGGTTGGCCCCCCCTATTGCACGTTATTCACGCTTGACAGAGCCCGAGTGACTTGGGACTTTGCTGGCACGTTTTTTCTTCCGCCATGCCCTATGTCTGCCATGTCTGGGGTCATGGTGTAGGGACACGGCGTTCCGTGGTTGGCCACGCCACGGTTGAAACGCAAAGTTTGGTGGTTATCAAGTGAGGCGCATATTCAATTAGTGAAGTTATGAGGAAATCCAACTGGGAGACGATGCTTTCTTTGATGTACAGAGGCCTATTCTTGGCGAGTTTTCTGGTCGCCCTCGCGGATTGGGACCGCGCCAACGGCGGTCAAATGGCCAACGGGACAATCTTTTTTTCCGCAGTATTTGACCCAGGTCAGGAAAGCGATGTGTATTCGATTCGCCCCGATGGAACGACGCTGCAAAACCTGACCTCGGATTTCAACCAGCCGGCCCAGGATCCCGTGGTGTCACCCGACGGTAAACTCGTGGCTTTTGGCAGCCCTCATAACGGAAACCAGATCTGGGTGATGAACCTTGATGGATCCAACAAGCGCGCAATCCCCCTCGCCAGTGAACCCTATGGTCCGAGCCTGGGCGGCTGGCTCAACAACAGCACCCTTCTTTATTACTCGGGTCCCGGCCCCGGCATGGGTTTGCTGCGCCGCATCGATCTGGATGGATCGAATCCCTCCACACTCGTTCGCGGTCCATTGTCCGGAGACTTCGACCTAGGCATGGAAGCGTCTTTCTCATCGAGCGCCGGATGGATCGCTTTTGACGGTCAGGCGGGTTCCTGGTCACCCTCCTATGATATCTGGATCGCCCAAGCCGATGGATCTCAAGCCCGGTTGTTCTACGCCGATCCGGACGATGATACCATCGACCGCAATCCGGTCTGGTCGCGCGACGGCAAGACCCTCTATTGGAACCGAGGTGTCACGACCGGCTATCAACATCCCCTGGGATTGATCGTCCAAAAGTCGTTGGGATCCACCTCGGGCACCGCCTCGTTCGATGCCGTCGTTCGTCACTCCGACGGGCTGTCGGCCTATGTCACCGCATGTTCACCCGATGATACGACTTTACTTTTCATTCGGGATGGCAAGGCCCTGGTAAAATACGTGCTGGCGACGAAACAGGAGATCGTGATCAGCCAGGCATCAGCCATCGGATCCGCGGATTGGGCCGCTGCGGATACTGAAATCGATGAACAATCCTCCGTCCCCATCATCAATGCATTGTGGGCAACACAAGAGGTCTTCGTGGGAGGACAGGCCACCTTCCGAGTGTTCGCGGACGGCATGCCCGCCCCCACATTTCGCTGGCGTTTTAACGGTCAGGAATTGTCGGACTCGGATCGAATCCAAGGCGCCGCAACCTCGGTGATGATCCTCAGCAACGCGCAATTGAGCGATGTCGGCAGTTATACCGTAGTCGTCTCGAATTCTAAGGATTCGATTACCAGTGCGGCAACTGAATTAGTGGTCTCGGAAATGATCGCTCCGCAGATTACCCAGCAGCCCGCAAGCAAGGCTGTCCCTGCTGGAACCACCGCCCAGTTCGAGGTGTTGGTAACCGGCAGTGAACCTTTATCTTACCAGTGGTTTCAGAACGGTCTCCTCCTCGAGGGAGCCACCGCACGCGTTCTGGCCATCCCGGCGGTTCAGGCCTCGAATGTTGGAACCTATTCGGTCCAGGTCCGTAATGCCCGAGGTTCGGCAACCAGCCAGGGAGCGGAACTCAGTCTGGTGGATCCCGGATTTGCTCCCGAAGATCTGGAGGGAGCCAAAGCCCAAATTGTGGAGTCCCCCAACGAGCGGCAGACCTGGGATTTTACCGCGACAACCCGAACCCAGATCGGAGGAGATCACGCCGGCCAAGACGTGCCCTATACCTACGTGAAAACGGGACCCGATACGGCTCAAATGGAACTTCGCTACGATTACAATGGCGACCAGGAAATCGACGACCTCGAAATCGTGGATTTCCACTTTGTTTCGAAATCCTCCGGCACGTGGACCTACAAAATCGTCAATCCATTTAATCCATTGATGGTGTTTCACGCGGGATCGGGAACGTTTGTATTTGTGGCCCTGCCCGGCGTCATCCTGGCGGAGGCTCCGACAATCACCCTCCAACCCCAGTCCCAGAATGTGAAAGCAGGCGCTGCTGTGACCTTCACGGTCAAAGCAACCGGCGCCGAACCAATCCAGTATCAGTGGTTTTTCAACGGACAGCCGCTGGCCAATCAAACCGGAGCAACCCTGAAGCTGTCCAAGGTGACTTTGGCTCAAGCCGGGTCTTACGGGGTCGAAGTCCAGAACCAGGCAGCCAAAACAACCAGCGAGGCTGCCCTCCTCGCCATCATCAGCAAACCCTCCATCACAGGCCAACCCCAAAATCAAACCGTCGTCGCGGGCGGCGAGGCCGTCTTCGAAGTTCAGGGCGCTGGAGCGCCCGCGCCCACCTATCAATGGAAACGCAATGGCAAAGCGCTCAGCGGAACCGACCGAGTCCTGGGGGTCAACTCCCCTCAATTGAAGATTCTCAATGTCCAGACTGCGGATGCAGGCTCATACACCGTCACTCTCGTCAATAGCGCCGGGCAAGTCACCAGCAAAACGGCCAAGCTGACCATTGGCGTGCCCCCCGCCATCAAGACTCAGCCTGTGAATGCTGCCGTGATCAGCGGTAAAACTGCGTCGTTCAAGGTCTCCGCGTCGGGCACTGCCCCCCTCACCTATCAGTGGCAATTCAATGGTGTGAACCTCGTCAACAGCAAAACTATTACTGGAGCCACCGCCGCCACGCTGACCATGAAGGGCGCAACCGCATCGGCCGAAGGCGCCTACACCGTGATCGTCAGCAACCCCCTGGGCTCCATCGTCAGCACGCCTGCCTTTTTGGATATGGTCGTTCCGCCCGCCATTACCAGCCAACCTCCAAACCAGACGTTGATCGCGGGTGACACTGCTCGATTCGAAGTCACAGCCACAGGTGATCCCGCCCCAGGGTACCAATGGCTCAAGAACGGCAAGCCCTTGGTTGTTGACAACCGAATGGCCGGCGCAACAAGTCCCACGCTGACCATTGCTGGAGTGCAGGCCGCTGATGAGGGAACCTACAGCGTGGAGATTCGCAATACGGGCGGCGTGATCAAAAGCAAAACCGCCCAACTCAAAGTCGCAGCGCCTCCCGCAGTCGCCCAGCAACCCGTCGATCAGAACATCGCTGCAGGGAAAAAAGTCACCTTCTCAGTCAAAGCGACCGGCACTTCGCCACTCGCCTTCCAATGGTTTTTCAATGGAGAATCCCTGGTCAACAGCAAAACCCTCACCGGCGCCACCAGCGCGCAATTGACGATCACCTCCGCCAAATCAGACCACGAAGGGACCTATTATGTGGTCGTGAAAAATGCCGTGGGCGAAATCCAAAGCCAGGATTCCCACCTCCAGGTCTCGTCACCACCTGCCATTCTCTCCCCACCCCAAAATCAAACCTCCGAACCCGGTTCCTCAATCTATCTCGAAGTCGAAGCAGAAGGAACCGAACCCTTGGAATACCAATGGAAAAAGGACGGCAAAATCATCGAAGGAGCCACCGATTCATTCCTGTGGCTTGACGATGTGTCGGTGATCGACAACGGTAAATACTCGGTCACCATCAGGAATCCGGTTGGATCCGCGACCAGTGCGCCAGCGACCGTGACCGTGCGCGCGCAGGAATGGGCCCCCGATACGCTGGTCGGACAACAATGGAGCTTCATCAATGACCGGGATGGTTGGGAAACCATGATGCTGTTTGCGACCGAAAGCACCGCGGTCGATTCTGACATCGAAGAAACTCAGGTGGTCACCTATAGCTATCGGAAGAAGGGCCCGAATTCCGCGACCGCGACCATCACGACCCCCAGCAATCGAGTGAATGTCACGCTGACTTTTACCTCCCCTGACGAGGGCCAAATCTCCGGGACTGAAACCGCCGGAGGAGGAAGGGCCATATCGGGCTCGTTCGAAATTCGAGAGCGCAACGCCCAGTTTGCGCCCATCTCTCTCGCCGGAGCGAGCCTGGTGTTTATCGAGAATGAAGATGGTTGGGTCACCCATTTGGAATTCGAAGCCGGCAACAATCTCTACGCGTGGGATCAGGAGGAAAGCTTCACCGCCACATACACCTACCAAAAAACCGGCGATAACAGCGGCAAGGTCATCGCAACCATCCCTGGCCAAGGAAGGGCCAACGTGGATCTCTTCTTCTGCTGCGAAGAATCTGGAGCCTACAAAGGCACCGATCCCAAAGGCCGGCGAATATCTGGAAGGTTTGAGTACCAACCGTAGCTTACCGCCTTTCCGCAGCCAGCGCGGTTTCCTCCGTCGTAACGGGGACCTCAATCCTGGGAGGGAACTCAGCCAGCTGATGCTTCTGAATACCAGTCTCCTATGGAAGCATCCCTGACAGACATTGCTTGCAGGACTGACTCTGATGCCTACTATGCCCTCCAAGAAAGGCCCCAGCCTGGTCGACCTCGGTGAAGAATACGTCGCGATCCTGTGGAACAACGGAGAAGGCGCCGGCGTAGATTATCAAAAATACGACAAGAACACCCGCACGGTCTTATCGCAGACCTACCACTATACCATTTGGGATGAAATGTCCACGAGTTGGGCCGTCAACGGCGTGGTTTATTACACCAAGACAGAACGGGAGGTCGAGGTCGTAACGTCCTTGAAGAATCAGGATCCGCTGGATCCATCGGGTCCAAACTGCGTCACTGATTTCCATGTGACCGGCTACTGGTTGAAACCCAACGCCTCCGGAGACTGGATGCCCGAAAGCCGCAAAGGAACGGGGGACACCCCCTGGGCGATTACCTATAAAGTCACCGATTGGTGGCCATGATCCGACGCAGCCATGGGGACGTTCCTTAAAATCGATGGAATGTATGAGATCCCGCGAGAACCAAGGCTGCCGGATAAATCCGTGCTCCCGCCCGCAGAGTGACTCTCGCTTCGGAGCCCGCAACGATCGTACGCGCGCGGAATTCTCACCGCAGAGCGATTCAGCCAACAGGATCCCTCCGGTTTGATTCGTGTCCACGGGTGTGGATTCGCGGTTAGATTTTTTGCGGGTATCTTACGGGCGGATTTGGGATCAGGCACCCGGGTTGACAATCACATGCCCTGATTTATTTTATGACCGCGTCTTACCATGGACAAGTTCGAGTCCAACCATCCTGGATTCACGCTGATTGAGTTGCTGGTCGTGATCGCCGTCATGGCCATCCTGGCCGCTCTTCTTCTGCCGGGATTGGCACGAGCCCGGCAACTCGCCGATCGAACGGCCTGTCTATCTCAGTTGCGGCAGCAGGGGATCGGCTGGCGAGTCTTCCTGGACGACAACCAGGGCCATTTTCCCGACCGCCGCGATCTCAAGGAAAGCCTTCCAGGAGGTTACCGGCCCTGGACAACGTGGCCGACGAGCGATCCGCGCGCGGGTTGGGCGCCGATTGTCCTGAGCAACGAACTGGCCGTGGCAAAGGTTTGGAATTGCCCCTCGACCCGGCTATCCCGTTTTCCCGATACGCCGCAGGTTTGGCAAATCTCGAGTTCCCAATCGAACGCTTTGGTCGTGAACTACTGGATGTGGCGCTTTGATCGGATGGACGAACCGGTGGCCCGGGACAATTTCTGGGGCCGATCCGAGACCGATGCCGTGTCATCGCTGCGCGCAGCCAACAATCCCAATGCCGGCACCCCGGAGGGACCGTCGGACGTGGAATTGAGCGTGGATGTCTACTTTCCCGGGACCGTGTCCACTCTGCCGCCCGGACTGAGGGGACGCAGCGCGCACGCCGGCGGACGGAATCGTTTGATGTTAGACGGCCACGCCGGCTTTGTTCGGGATCTTCGACTCCGGCGCCTGTGACTCACAATAAGATTTTAAGCACGAGTTCCATTTGCGATTTCCCGGCCCGGCCCCATTCGCGTCGCCATTCATCGTGTCTAGCTTGGGTTATGGCCACCTCGTGATCCCAATAGCGCAGGCCCGAAGAAAATGACCCTAATTTGCCTTGATTGACTCAGGCTCCTCCAAGAGCTTCTTCACGAGTTCCGGGCCCTTTTCACCAAGAATTTCCACCGCGAGCTTATTGAATTCAGCATGAACAGCCGCCTTGAACTCCTCAGCCTTTTCCAGGCTGCCATCCATGCTCTTGGCTATGACCTCAAATTCTTTCTCCAGGACCGGCATCTCTTGCTCCAGCCTGTTAAAAAACCGGATAGCCAGATCTTGGTCAATACCCACCTCGTTGGCGAGTTTGGTCAGGCGTGTCTGCTCCCGCAGCCGCATCCGCTCTTTCTCCTCTTTTCTTTGCCGATCCGCGTGAGCCAGCTCTTCCTGCTGCTGCTCGATCTCCCGCAACCGGCCTCTCTTTTCCAAGCCGATATAATTGCGATCCCGCTCCATCACTCGCTCGCCAAATAAGACCGCTCTCAAATCCGCGGCGCTCATGCCCAACAAAGACTCCAATTCGCATTCCATGGCATGACTCATCTCGCCGCGCTGCCAGGTTCGTTCCTGCCATTCACGATGTCCGACGAGTTGCGTGTAATTCCGCGAGCGCTGGGCCTCGGCTTCCCGATCCAGCAACTGACGGCGGTAATTCCGGAAAACCCGAAACATGACAAGATCCCGAATGGTCTGCTCGGGGCAACCCACTGCGCGCAGGTTCGCGAGAAACTGCTTCAAGTCCTTTGTCTCGATCAAATCCCACCGGGTCGCAGGCTTCGCGCTCACCGATGAACCTTGAGGTATCCTTTGAGTCGGGCTCTCGGGGGATTCGCCAGCAGCCATGCGCAGGATCCGAACCATCGATTGCTCATAACGCTCATGAAGGTTCCACCACAGCACACCGGCCAGCACAACATGGATCAACACACAGATGGATAATAATCGTTTCATGGGCGGAACGTGGCAGCCGTGTTCTGAAGGGTGCTCACCAATGCGCTACGAAGAGCAGGCTGCGGAGTGTTTCCCAGCGCTGCACTGAGACGCATTTCCGCCTGGGACTGAAGCTCCTGAATCCGACGCCTTCGCTCCTCGGATCGAAGGGCGCCATCCTTCGCGGTTCTTTCCACGGCCACCCGGGCCTCATAGGCAATCCGGCCCGCTCGATCGCCAAGATCGGACGCGATTCCAGCGCGGTCTGCCGCTCGCCGCACATTCAGGTAGCCGAAGTCACTCACACATTCGTATTCGCGGGCTCGCTCGTTGCCAAAGAGCGCCCGAACCTCATCCATTGCAGTCGCGCGGTCCACGCTCAAATCCTGGTTGCCCGGCCGCAAATGCCTCTCCCGCAATTCCGCCAGGGCCTTGAATTCTTCCGGAGTGCAGTTCAGATACTGAACTTCCTCGCGGAGCCAGCCAACCTTCGGCGAGTGCCGCAACCGATACTCCTCGAGTTCGCTGGCAGAAAGCACCTGGGCCAGAAGCTTCAGCTTGTCGTCAAACAATTCGCGCGCAGGATCGAAATTCGGATGGTCGTTTTGGAACTTGGCTTTCTTGTCCTCACCCCCCCCCTCGATCAGAACCTGCAGAGCCGCCTGGCGTTTATCTTCCGGCAGAAATAGGAGTTCTTCCTCGGGGTCGTGCACCTGCAAGAACCAATCAGGTCACGAATGGTTCCTTCAGGACAACCCACCGCGCGCAAGTTGGCAATGTATCGGCGATAGTCGGTTGACTCTACCTGGCTCCAATGAAAACCGAATCGATTGCTTTGAATCGGCGCCGCCGAAGGCATGGCATTCGTCCCGACAGACGCTGCCGGCTGATTTCCTCCAGCCGGCGGACTCGCCCGCCGAGTGGATTCAAGTCGGACGACAAAGGCCGTATTGACGACGGTCAGAAGGACCACGGTCGAAGTCACGATTGCAGATTTGGTTTTTGCCCACGCCATAATATTCAACCAAGACAAGGCGATGCCACTGCTGGTGCCTGCTCCCTCGAGGATGGTCGCGGCCAACTGGGCTGCCATTCCAACCGGCGCGGCTGTCAACGCACAACTGCTCATCGCCATCGCCAGCGCGGACGAGAGACGAAGCCACAAAGAAGGTGTGCCGACAAAGCCAGCCCGCCAGCACCACGCCCGCCGGCAGTCTTCCAGCCTTGCGCGACAAATCAGTGAACACGGTCTGAACCACATCCTGAGCCAGGTGGCTGTCCCCGCCGACCCCCCGCGCCGCGACCGAATACACCAAGTCGATGTGCCGGGAGACCAGCTTGCCAAAAGCCGCCTCGCAGCGTTGTTCCGCATAGGCGCGTAAGAGTGGTTCGTCCTCGCTCATTGTCTTTCACAGATAAAGAAGCCGCGGAATTCCAAATCCGACATGGTTTTTTAGTGAAAATAAGTGAAGATTAGTGGTTGAAAAACCCGGCGAATGCCTCCCCGCTCGGTGCAGCGGGCGCTTCCGCCTCGTCAGAGCTTCAGGAGGCGGGCGGTCTGGGCGACGTCTTTATCGCCGCGGCCGGAGAGATTCATGATGATCACCTGGTCGGGGCGCATTCGGGGGGCCTGCTGGATGACCTCGGCTGCCGCGTGGGCGGATTCGAGGGCGGGAATGATACCTTCGGAACGGGCGAGGCGCTGAAAAGCGGCCAGGGCCTGGTCATCGGTGGCGTAAGTGTAATCGACCCGACCTTGATCGCGCAGCCAGGCGTGCTCGGGACCGACAGCGGCGTAGTCGAGTCCGGCCGACACGCTGTGAGTGAGCTGGATCTGGCCCTGATCGTCCTGGAGCAGAAACGACCGGGTTCCCTGCAACACCCCGAGGGATCCGCCTTGGAAGCGCGCGGCATGTTTGTTGGGCTGGATGCCTTCCCCTCCCGCCTCGACTCCGATCATCCGGACCGAGGTGTCTTCGAGGAAGGGATAGAAAAGGCCGATGGCATTGGATCCGCCTCCGACACAGGCGATCAGCAGATCGGGCAAACGGCCGGTCTTCTCGAGGATTTGGCTTCGGGCCTCGTCGCCAATCACCCGCTGGAAATTGCGGACCATCATCGGATAAGGATGCGCGCCGTAAACGGTTCCCAGAATGTAGTGGGTGCTTCGGACGTTGGTCACCCAATCTCGCATGGCCTCGTTGATGGCTTCCTTGAGGGTTTTCTGTCCGGCCGTCACCGGGACCACTTCGGCCCCGAGCATTTTCATTCGATAAACATTCAAGGCCTGTCGCTCACAGTCGACCGCACCCATGTAAACGACGCACTGGAGTCCGAACATGGCGCTGACGGTGGCGGTGGCCACGCCGTGCTGGCCGGCCCCGGTTTCGGCAATAATCCGGTTCTTGCCCATTCGGCGGGCGAGAAGAATCTGGCCGATGGCATTGTTGATTTTGTGGGCGCCGGTATGGAGCAGATCTTCCCGTTTGAGATAGATGCGGGCGCCCCCCAATTCCCGGGTGAGGCGTTCGGCGTAATAGAGCGATGTGGGGCGGCCGCAAAACTCGCGCAGGTAATAATGGAACTCCTCCTGGAACCGCGGATCCTGGCGGGCGCGATCGTATTCCGTTTCGAGCTCTTGAAGGGGATGGACGAGGGTTTCGGGCACAAAACGCCCGCCATAAGGTCCAAAATGGCCTTCCCTGTCCGGCGCCGAAGTTAGAGCACTCACGGCATCAACCGGGCAGGAGCTCGCCGACCAGCTTTCGTTCTTCCTGGAGCTCCTGGATGGACGCCTGGATCTTGGACTGGCTGAATGGATTCAGGGTGAGTCCATGAACAATCTCCAGCTTATGTCCATTGCTGCGGACCGGGAACGACGAGATCAGCCCTTTCTCGACATCATAGCTGCCGTCGGAACAGAGGCAGAGGCTGTGCCAATCGTGGGCTGGCGTGGGCTGGAGGATGGAATGCACAGTATCCAGGATGGCATTGGCCGCGCTGGAAGCGCTCGAGGCGCCGCGCGCCTTGATAATAGCCGCGCCCCGTTGCTGGACCGTGGTCAGGAACTCGCCCTGCAACCAGGGATAATCGTTAATGACATCAGCGGCGGACCGGCCCTTGATGTGAGCGTTGAAAAAGTCCGGGTATTGAGTGGCCGAATGATTGCCCCAGATGGCCATCCGGGTCACCGCGCTGACCTCGACTCCCGCCTTGTGGGCCAGTTGGGACTTGGCGCGGTTTTCATCAAGCCGGGTCATCGCAAACCATCGGTTGGAGGGAATCTCCGGGGCGTTGCGCATGGCAATCAGACAGTTGGTATTGCAGGGATTGCCAACGACCAGGACTCGAACATCCGAAGCGGCATTCTTCTGAATAGCCTGGCCTTGTCCGATAAAGATCTTGCCATTAATCCCGAGCAGGTCTTTACGTTCCATGCCATGTTTCCGCGGTACACTGCCCACCAGCAGCGCCCAGTTCACCCCGCGAAAGCCTTCGTCCAGAGACGCCGTCAGGACCACTCCCTTGAGCAAAGGAAAAGCGCAGTCATCCAGTTCCATCGCCACGCCTTTCAGGGCAGGCAAGGCGGATTCAATCTCGATCAAATGCAGCACCACGGGCTGGTCGAGGCCAAACATCGCCCCGCCGGCAATGCGAAATACCAGGGCATACCCGATCTGACCAGCCGCGCCGGTCACCGCCACATGTATTGGAGTCTTACTCATATTTAAAATAAGTGAAAGAATATGCGGAGTTCGCGGACGGGAATCAAGTGGGAATGGCGTGAATTTGACATTTCTTTTCCCCGGGGCTGCCGGTAAAACAAGCCCCGTGAAAAAACCAGTTCCTGACAGCGTATCCGCGGGAGAAGGTCTCTGGCCTCATGGGTTTCTGTGGCTGACGGCTGCCGCCAGCGGGGCCGCGGTGATGATGATCGAGATTCTGGGGGCGCGAATGCTGGCGCCGTTTTTTGGGGCCTCGCACTTTGTCTGGACCGCCCAGATTGCCCTCACCCTGGCGGCGCTGGCGGCCGGATACTATGCCGGCGGGTTGTGGGCGGATCGCACGGCGCGGTTGGATGGTTTCTTCATTCTCATGGCGGCGGCGGCGGCCTGGCTCTGTCTCACGGTCTGGCTGACGGCTCCTTTGGCCTTCTGGGCTCTGCGTTTTCCGATGGCGGTGGGATCGTTTTTGACCTCAGCTCTGCTCTTCTTCTTTCCACTCGCCGTGCTGGCCATGACCACGCCGAGATTGTTGCGGATTGTGACAGTCCGGTTAGAGGGCGTGGGAGGCAACGCCGGCCGTTTAACCGCCCTGGGGACAATCGGCAGCTTTGTGGGCACCGGCATCATCGGGTATGTCATGGTACCCTGGGTGCCCAATTCGGTCTCGATGGTGATCACGGCGGGGATCGTGGCGCTGCCGCCGATACTCTTCTGTTTTATGGGCCGCGGGCGACGCCCGCAATCGGCGATCGCCGTCGGCCTTTTCGTGGCGGGGGCCTGTTTGATTGGAGCGGCCACCGCCAATTCGAAGCCCATTCTGACCTCGCGATGGCAAACGCTCTTTCAAACCGAGTCCTTCTTCGGCCGGCTCCAGGTCCTGCAGGATACCGAGAATACCCGCCGGCTGCTCCTCAACGATCTTCTGATTCAGAACACCTATGATCCCCAGGAAAAGAAGAGCATTTCGCTCTTTACCTACATGCTCCATGGTCTGGCCCGCGCCTACCATGCTGACATCCAGGATGTCCTGTGTATCGGCCTGGGCGTGGGGATCGTGCCCATGCAATTTGCCGGGGAAGGCGCCCGGGTGGATGTCGTCGAGATCAATCCCGCGGTCGTCCCGATCGCCAGGCAATACTTCGACTGCGACCCCTCCCGATTCCGGCTGCAAATTGACGACGCGCGACATTACCTGAATCGTGTCCAAGGTCAGTATGATGTGGTGATCCTGGATGCCTTTCTCGGAGACGCGCCGCCCTCGCATCTCATGACCCGGGAGGCGCTGGCGGCCATGCGGCGGGTTCTCCGTCCTAACGGCGTTCTGGTGGTCAACAGCTTCGGCGAGTTGCCCCCCCTGGGCGATTTCTTTCGGGATTCGCTGGGTAAAACATTGGAGAACGTCTTTGCTCAAGTCCGACTGCATGCCACTGGCAATGGCAACCTGTTTTTTGTGGCCAGCTGTCAACCCTCCTCCATGTCCGGATGGCGTCCGGCTTCCGAATCCATTCATCCCTATTGTCAGGACCAGGTTGAGGAGGCCTTCGGCTCGGAAAGATCGTATTACGCCGACAAGGGCATCGTGCTCTCGGATGATTTTAATCCGGTGGAGTTTTACGATGCCCGCTCCCGCGAGGATCTGCGCCGACGCCTGGTCCTGGGATCGCTGTAGTTTAGGTCTTCCGGTTTCAGTAAACGAGAGTCTTGACGCGGCTCGCGAATTCCTGCGCCCCGAGTTTGCCTTCGGCCTGTTGGTTCAAATCTCCTTTGCTGGCCTGGAGGACCATGCAGGTTGCCGCGGCCTCGGGACCGCGTCCGATGTGTTCAGGGCCAGGTTGGGGACGAGCGGTTTGGGATCCCTGAACCACCAACACCACGCGTTCATTGGGCGGCATCTGCCGAATGTGCGCCGCGTTGGTCAGGCAGTTTGCCAGGGCGCTTTTCAATCGTTCCACCTGCTGGGAATCATAGACATTACTGACGGCCCCCCCTCCGCCAATCGCGCCGCCAAAGCCTCCCCCGCCCATGCCGCTCATGCCACCCATGCCTCCCCCGTAACCGCCCATCATCATCCCACCCCCCATGACCACCCCTGTTCCGCGCTCGCCCATCATCATCCCTGGGCCCGGATCGGCATTGCTATACAACTCTCGTCGAGTCTGCTCCCAAGGGCTCTCGGGATCCACAGGCTTGGAAGGGGCGGTTTCGGGTGCAGTCCCTGATAGCGGAAAGGGCACATTCAGGAGAAAAATCGCCCCAAAGTCCTCCACATAGATCTCCTGCGGGCCCCGTTCACGCACGGGAGACAACGAAATGCCCATCGCCCGTTCAGCCAGGGCCGATCCTGCCTGTTTCTCGACTTCCTTCTCGAGGATCCGAGCCATAATACTGAGGTCTTCGCGCATCTGTGGGGCATTAAACTCCGGTATTGGATCTGTCCCCTGGGCGGTGTTGGTCGAGCCATATCGCGCATTCAAACCGTATCGAGCGGCCAAAACCGGATCCAGACTGTATCGTCTCGAGCTGGTCCGCGCTTGTTCCTCGGTCGAACCACAGGATCGAATGATCAGCGTTCGGTCCCCTTGGAAACTCCCGATTGCGGCGCGATTCACGATCTGGGCTAATCGTTGATGAAAGCCGGGTGAAGACTGCGGAAGGGCAGGGAGCGTTGGGGGCGCCGGAGGTCTCACCGCACCGGCAACCGTGTTGAGGCCCGAGGAAGGAGGGGCGCTGGATGGAACGGCGGCCGGTTGGACTGCAGCCGGTGGAGGCGGAACGGCCGCTGGGGGCGCAGGCTGTTCAGGGCCTTCCCCGGAATTAGCCGGTTCCGCTTCAGGCGCCTGAGGCGATGAAGACGGCGGAACCTGCTCCTGGGCGATCGCAAGAACGAGCATGCCCGATCCCAGGACCAGGGTTAAAAGCGACGACTTGAAGGTATTCATAGAAACCGTTTTCATAAGTTTTTTCTCCAGGTTTAATTCTGTTCTGTTTTTTCAGGGGACGTTGTATCGATCTGAAAAGCCGGGGATTGACTGGCCAACAACAACTGCCCGAGTTTGTGCCGAGTCAGACGAAATTCGCCATCCGCTTGAAGAGCGACGGTTTCGAGATCGCGGCGCAGCCAGGCGATATCGGCCTCATGCCGTTCTTCCATTTGCTGGCAGAGCTTGAGCGTGGCCTGTTGATCCTGGCTGCGGGTGTCCTGGATGGCTTGGGTCCACTGGGCGAGAACCCCCGAGACATCCTCCCGTGTGCCCTGCGCTGTGGCCTGCTGGACACGCATCATGTCCGCGTAAACCTGCTGCCTCCAGTCGGCCAGTTCGGTTCTCCATGCCTCGGTTAATTCCTTCTGGAGTTCCTGACGGATGAGCGGAGTCATCTCTTGAACGAGCGCCTGGCGCTGTCCCCAACGCCCTCCCATCACGCCCAGAGCCAATCCCAACCCAAAAAGTATAGACGCCGCCGCCGCCCATCGGATCATCGGGAGCGAGGTCCATGAGCGGCGTTTCGACTTGGGCAACACCCAGGTATCGAGACCTCCCATGGCTTGATGCCATTGTTCGACCTTCACCCTGCAATCCGGGCACGCTTCGAGATGCGCCTTGAGTGCTTCCCGATCGGCCCGGGGCAGTTCTTCGTAAAGAAAATCCATCCAGCGCTCTGTCGATGGGTGTGGTGTGTTCATAGGTGACTCCTCAAATTCATTGTGCGTTCAGGCCAGACTCCAGAGCAGCAGCGGATTCCCGTTTAGGAAGCGAGTTCTTTGAAGCAGAGCTCGTCTCGGGAGCCAATATGGAAAGCAGACCGGCCAGCCGGCTCAAAGCCTCAGCCATTCTCGACTTGACGGTTCCCTCGGGGATTTCCAGGACTTCCGCAATTTCGCGAAATTTCAGATTCTCGTAATGCCGCAACACCAAGACCAAGCGGTAGGGTTCTGGCAGCTGAGCCATGGCTTCCCGCACCAGGGCGGCCTGTTCATTGGCCTGCATTTGACAGTCAGGCCGGCCAATGGTGGTGGCAGGGATCGATTCATCCGCCTGCCCGGCCTCCGCATGATCCGCATTCTCGAGCGCCGACTCCCGACGGCGTGTCACACGCCGGAGTTCATCCCGGCAGAGATTGATCGCCACACGCCAAAGATAGGTGCTGAACTTCGCCTCCACCCGGTAAGTATCCCGGCGCAGAAATAATCGCAGAAAAACCTCCTGGGTAATGTCCTCGGCCCGGTGAACATCGCCCACCATTCGCAGACAAAGCCGCCAAATGACCTCCCGCCATCGGCCCACCAACAGGGCAAAGGCCGATTCGTCCTGGTGCGTTCGCACCCGCCACATGGCCTGCTCGTCTGTGGTCATCAACGGGAGAATGCCTTTCGGAAAGGGGATCTGCAAACGGTCTTTATCATCCTCATTATGAAGGATCACCGTGCGGTTGACCATGTCAAAATCCATTTCGATTGCCTTGTTGGTCCATCTAAAAAACAGGCTCGGGCACATCCATTAAACGTTGGCCGGCCTCCTTTGGTTCGCAATAATGTGAAATCCGCTGGCAGGGAAAGTGCTAGGCCCAGATGGCCCTGAAGAAATCGGCCTTGATGAGAATCTCATGCCGAATAAACTGGATAAATTGAAAAAACAAGGCACAGGCAGGCTCCTGGCGCTGCCAGTCATGCGAAAATGGATATGCGTTCTCCTGTTACGCTGCGTTTTCGTGTCGATGGGCATTGTTCTGCCGAGTAGTCCCGCCGCCGCGGCGGCGTCCACCATCCATCAGGCGCGTCAGGTTCTCAGCCTGAGCTCGCAAGAAGCGAGTGCTGGGCTTCCGGTAACACTCAAGGGTGTCGTGACCTGTTACGATACCGATTGGAACCTTTGCTTCCTTCAGGACTCGACGGCGGGGGTATATTTGTGGCGCGTGCTGCCTGAGATGGGGCTTTATGATGGCGCTTGGATCGAGGTGAAGGGGGTTAGCGGCACCGGACAATACTCACCGATCGTCGTGGTATCGAACGCGGTCGTCCTGGGCCAGCGCTCCAAGCCCGCCGCGCGCACGGTCGGCCTGCAGGACCTGAGCTCGGGCGGCCTGGACAGCCAATGGGTGGAGATCACGGGGGTGGTGCACGAGGACAGAACGTTCGCGGACCGATGGTCTCTTGACCTGTATTGCGGAGGTGAAAAGGTCGTGGCGTCGGTGTTAACCAACAAACCGACGAATCCCACTACTTACCGCGATGCCAAACTGAAGCTTCGAGGAGTCGCTGCCGCAATCGTCAATGATCGCAGTCAATTCACGGGTTATCAACTCATCGTGCCTTCCTTATCCGATGTCACCGTCATCCGTCCGCCGCCCGATGATCCGTTTGCGATGCCGGTGAGCGGAGGACGATCCTTGTTCGCATACTCGTCCCAATCCAGCTGGGAACATCAGGTCCACGTTCAAGGGGTCGTCACTCTTCATATTCCAGGGCAAGCGCTCTACTTGAGGGATTACAGCGGTGGATATCGGATCCAGACCTCCCGGACTGAGCCGCTCCAACCCAGAACCCGAGTGGATGTGGTTGGCTTTGCGAGTCGCAACCACGCTTCCCCCCAAATCACGGATGCCATCATCCGCGAACTGGGGATGGGGCGCTCGCTCACTCCCTACACGGCCGAATACACCCAAGCCACCAACGGATTGCTGGATTGCGAATACATCCAGATCGAGGCTGAACTGATCAACTCCCAACAATCGCGGGACGGCTACCATACCCTCTATCTTAAGGCGCATCAGGGTCTTTTTCAGGCCCACCTCCTGCCGCATCTCCCAGCCAATTCACCTCCACCCTGGACTCCAGGCAGTCTCCTCCAGCTCAGAGGCGTCTGTGAACTGTCCGCAGACCGGAATACCACCTCGCCCTTTTCCCTTTGGATTGGATCGCTCAGCGACATCGAGGTCCTCAAGCAACCCGCGGGCGCCTTCGGAAGACGCCTGGGAGTATTCCTGGGCGCCATCCTGGTGATTCTGCTGATTGTGCTCGGATGGATCCTGTTGTTAAGACGCCAGGTCGCAAGTCAGACAGCCACCCTTCGCCGCCGGGAAGCCATGCTCGAGGACCGCTATCGTGATCTGTTCGAAAACGCGCATGACATCATCTTCACTCATGACCTCGACGGACGCCTGACATCCATGAATCATGCCGGCGCCCTGGCGTTGGGATTACCCCAGGACAAGCTCCAAGGCCTATCGTTCTTCGATCTGATAACCTCCCCGGGGCGGCAGAAATACTGCAGCCACATCGATCCGCAGGTCTCCGACGATAACAGATTTTGCTCTGAACTCGAACTGAAAACCGACCGCCATAAACGGCTGATCTGGGAAGTCAATACCCGGATCGATTATCAGGACGGAAAACCGGTGGGCATCCGCGGCATCGCTCATGATGTCACCCAAAAACGGGAATCCCAGGAGGCCCTGCTTCATAGTGAAAGAGAGTTGCGCCATTCCCTGGAACAACAACAGCGTATCGCCCAGGACTTGCACGATGATATTATTCAATCCATTTACGCCATCGGGCTCGGACTGGAGAACTGCCGCCAGCGCCTGGGAGACGGCCTGGACGGCACGGAAAAGCGGCTGAAGCATTGCCTGAGCGAACTCAACCGCGTCATCCGCAAGGTGCGATCCTTTATCGGCGATATGAACGCCGATACCCCGAACGCTTCAGGATTTGTCACAGAAATGCATTCCTTGCTGCAACTCCTGGGCGAGGACGATCGTTCCAAGGTCGATCTCCAAATCGATCCCCTCGCCGTGGCCCGGTTAACCCCCCGGCAAATGCCCCAACTGCTCCAAATCACAAGGGAAAGCCTCAGCAACAGCCTTCGCCACTCCCATTCCACCCACATCCAGCTTTCCCTCCAGGCCAGCGATGGCCGGATCCGGCTCGAAATCCACGACAACGGCCTCGGTTTTGATCCCTCGATTGCCGTCCAAAAGGGCAATGGTTTGAGAAACATCACGGCCCGGGCTTGCCAACTCGGGGCAAACCTGAGTATTGAATCGCATCCGGGCGGCGGCACGCGCATCGCCCTCGAATTGCCCCCGAACAAGACACTTTATGCCTCAAACTGAGACAACTCCGATCCGCGTGGTCATCGTCGATGACCATGTCATCGTCCGCGTCGGTCTAAAAACCCTCCTCGAAGGCCATCCCAGAATCCAAATCGTTGGGGAAGCTGACACCGTCAAGTCCGCCATCGAAGAAAGCTTGCGCCTGAAGCCCGATCTCGTCCTGCTCGACGTGCGCCTCCCCGGGGGGGATGGCTTTGTCGCTTGCGAAAAAATCCAGAAGGAATGCCCCGAAACCCGCGTCCTGATCCTCACCTCTTTCGCCGACGATCAGACCGTTCTCAACGCCCTCGATGCCGGGGCGGACGGCTATCTGCTCAAGGAAATCGACAGCGATGCTCTCATCCAAGCCATCGAGAAGATCGCGGCAGGCCAATCGGTCCTCGATCCCGCTGTCACCCGCCGAGTTCTCTCCCGCATTCGACCCGGCGATGCCGCCACCGGAGCCGATCGCATCGCCCTGCTTTCCCACCAGGAACGACGCGTTCTGGCCTTGGTCGCCGAAGGTAAAACGAATAAGGAAATCGCTGTCGCCATGGAGTTAAGTGATAAGACTGTCAAAAATTATCTGAGCAATGCCCTGGATAAACTCCAGGTCTCCCGCCGTTCCCAGGCGGCCGCTTTCTACGCCCAATACGCCTCCCGCTTGCCCCAATCCCCTGTTATTTGATTTGTCCCGCCCTCCCAGGTTTCCATCTCATTATTTGACACTCACCCATTTCCTTCCCCCGTCCAACAGGCCCACCTAAAATAGGTCCATTTAGCGCCCTAAGATAGGCCCATAAAAAACTGCTCCACCTCAAACGGCATACCGCTGTTCCTATCTGCCTTTAAATTAGCCAAATACAAAAACGGTTCTTCTCGAGCTCTCGAAGTCCAGACAAGAGTCGTTTAAGTTTGGCGAACGCCTTGCTAAAAGCCGGTCGTGGCCGCTTGATTTCCGCCACAAGGATGTAACAACCATATGAAACTCGATTCGACACGAAGCCGGTTCAAGCTGCCACAGCGAGGATTCTCTCTGGTCGAAGCCATGATTGGCATGGGAATCATTGGCATTGTTTCCAGCGGTCTGTTTGCCAGTTTCTCGACGGGCTTTACCGTCATCCGACTGAGCCGTGAGGAAGCCCGGGCGACCCAGGTCATGATGGAGAAGCTCGAGGTCTTCCGGCTTTACTCCTGGAATCAGGTCACGAACCAGACCTTTGTCCCCAACGGC
>Ga0116154_10000679_pt1 | contig 36078 bp, 33 predicted proteins | sample AD_UKC030_MetaG_FD_89898 | JGI IMG/M metagenome (GOLD analysis project Ga0116154, IMG submission 89898) | Active sludge microbial communities of municipal wastewater-treating anaerobic digesters from USA - AD_UKC030_MetaG | ecosystem: Engineered > Bioreactor > Anaerobic > Digestate | place: USA... | reverse complement strand
GCCATGACGGTAAAATGCATCATCAGAAATTCCGGCGCAACAACGGTAAGCAATATCCCTGTCAGGTACCGGTTAAACCAGGGCAGCATTATCAGTGAAACGTTTACAGGGACCATTAACCCGGGAGGCACCGCCACCCATACCTTTGCCACACCTGTTACTCCTGTCGGCTCAGGTAACCAGAATATCGTTGTCTGGACACAACTTCCGTCTGACCAGCTGAAAGCCAACGATACCCTTACCAGCTCCATAAAGATTGCCTCATTCCCTTCGGTCCAGGTACCCTTTACCGAAACTTTTGAAACCTTCACCCTGTGCACCACAGCCAACAACTGCGAAAACAACTTCTGCACCCTTTCCGCCGGCTGGCTGAATGCCGACAACACTCTTTTCGACCATACCGACTGGCTGGCCTTTCGGGGAACTACCCCTTCGGGCAATACAGGGCCCTCAGGAGACCATACGCTGGGCACTACATCCGGGAAATATCTGTATGTAGAATCCTCCTACTGTTTTCAGAAAACAAGTATGGTGATAACCCCCTGTATTGATCTGACCTCCAATACCTTACCTGTTCTGTCATTTTGGTATCACATGTATGGGACCGGTATGGGTTCTCTTCATGTAGATATTCTGGACAATGGGATCTGGACGGAAAACATCATTTTACCCATACAGGGCAACCAGGGCAGTTCGTGGAGGAATGTGCTGGTACCTCTTGACAGTTACACCGGCAGAATGATCAACATCAGATTCAGAGCCATCACCGGGGCTGACTATATGAGTGATATGTGTTTGGATGATATCGGGGTGGTCGAAACAGTAGGCATGGATGAAACATCCGGAAATGACCTCTTTTCGCTGTATCCTAATCCTGCGATGGATTTGGTGAGAATTACAGGCCTAACCCCGTTAAACGGGGTAGTGGGGGTTGATCTTCTGAATCTCAGCCACCAACTGCTTTACAGCCAATCGGGGTCAATTCCGAAAGGGATATTCAATATTGAATTACCTTTGAACCAGATTGCCCCGGGAATCTACATGATCCGGATCAACCTTCCTGACCGTCAAATCGTTAGGAAGCTTATCGTGAACAGGAAACCTTAATTTGATGCATCCCTTCTGGCCTTTCTAACTTTAACCTAAACAAAATCGCAAAAAAATGAAAATTCCGGCTATGGTTTTGTTGCTCGCAGCCTCTACCCTCCTGTTTTGGGGTTGCCCTCTTGAATCGCCTTATGAGCTTGGCTCAGCCATGCTCGAAACCCATGATGCCAAAGTGCTCGGTAAATGGCAAAACATGACCGACTCTGCAAACAGGGTGCTCCTGGTGCAGAAATATGATGAACCGGAATACAAAGCCTGGGTGCAGGTTGCCGTACTTTCCAAACCGGAACAGCAAGCCTCCGATGCGCTTGATGAAATTTATGACTGCCGCTTTGCCAAGGTAGGAAGCATGAATTACATCATCCTGTATTACGATGATGAAGAACTCACCGACTATGAAGAACACTACTACTATAATTATAAGCTGATCGACAACGATAATGTAGTGTTAAAAGAGGTAAATCCGGATTATACCATGGAAACAAAGCCCACCTCTGATGAAGAGCTCAGGCTGTTTTTCCTGAACAACCAGTCGAAACCGGGGTTCTTCGTAAATGAGAAGAAATATAAAAGAATTAAGGGATAAATGGCATTCGGTCTGGATGCCATTGATCCCTTAATGCTGATGACTGTCAGGTTTCCGGAGTATTATCCGGTTGAAAGCCCGGGGCTTTCAATGCATCCTTTGCCTAAATCCGCTTCCCGAGTTTACTCACAAAACTGATCGTAGGAATAACAAACCGGTTCCAATCGCCAAGGTTGTAACTGATATACACGTTATCTCCCTTGTATTCGGAACCGAGTGCCTCTCTGAACCGCAGGACATAGGTAAGCCCGAATTGCCAGGCACTTACATTTCTGGACTTATTGATAAAACGGAAACCTGACATTCCTGCCACAAAATGGTTATTTAGACTTAAATCCTTCATATAGTCGTACTGCCATGGACTGGGCTCAGTGCCAAAATATGCGGTAGCCGATTCATTCACATTCAGATAGTAGTTCTCCGTTACAAAATAGAGGTAGTCTGACATCCTTGCCATTACGCCCACATTGAACAACGGCTTGCTTACCGGTTTGTCGACACTGCCACCACCAAAGTAGAAATGCCCCAGCCCAATGGTAACATTATTGAACTGATCTCCGTAGGTATAGGTACCATAACCCAGATTCCCGAAGAAATCGGTGCCCCAGGTGCCGATAAAAAACAGGGTTCCGATGGAGACCGCGTGCTTTCCCTTCAATGGAAAGGAATATTTGGGCGTAACGTAAAACGGCAGCAGTGCAGGGGTAGTCCCCATCCCTACCGAGAAGTGGTCTGTGATACCGTACTGGAGATCATGGGTGGCAAAATACACCGTATTGTAGTAGAGTTCACCCCTTCGCAGGTTGAAGGATGAAGGGGAGAAAAAGTACCGGGTAGTGTGATGGTTGAAAGGAACCGTGAACCGGTCATCGGTAAAACGCACATCATCATCGGGGGCACCTGAAACATTTGCCAGTTGGGGGTTTTCGATGATCTCCACAATGGCATACGCAAGCAGGGTTACCCGCTCTTCTTCAGAAAGACTGAAGAATTTACTCAGCCACGACTTGGTGCCGATCACCTTCTTGTTGCAGTCGTAAAGGCTCAGGGTTACCTTGTTCAGATTCCCGTTCAACTCAGCATATACGTAATCGCAACGCTTCTTGTAATCGAGTGTCATTACAATCTCGATATCGCTTGCAGCCAGCTTCGAAATCAACATGGTTTCCCCGGAATTAGAGAGCAGATCCTCGGTATCGTCCCACAACATCAAGGTCTTGTTTTGTGCTGTAGAATACTGGGAAACTGCCACCAGTACTGTGACAGCAGCCATCAACCTGAAAAGTTTCTTCATGGGTTTGTGGTTTTTATTTGTAATTGTAGTACAGTGATTTTAAATAAACAGTGATGATTTGTTATTGTTCAGGGATGCGTCCGGGCTATATTTTCTGCTCAACTATCGCAATTATTTCCTTTTCCAAAGATACAGCCTTTTCAAAGATTTTCTTACCCTCCGACATCGCTTTTTCAATAAACGCGGCATCACTGAATCCGGCGGAATTCACCCTGACATTCAGCCAGGCACCCTGGATAGCAGTTCGGGCACATAAAGCCCCTACACCGGCATCGGTTACCGAGTTTGGATTTCCGTTTTCCACCATTGCCTTAATGATCTCAAATGCTTCAAAAGTGGTCTTCATCACCTGCAGGGGAATTTCAATCGCATATCGGGTAGCATTATCCATGGCAGCTTTCCTGGCAGCCTTCTCAGCGTCACTCCCCTTTGGAAGGCCCATGGCTTCCATGATCCGGTTGAATGCCCTGGTGTCTTCATCCACCAGAAACAGTAACTCATCCTTAATCTTCTGACCTTTTTCCGCCCAGGCCGAAAACTCTTCCCAGCGATGATCCCAACCCCGCTTGTGGGATGAGAGATTAGCGACCATAACCCCAAGGGAGACGCCAAGGGCACCGGTATAGGCAGAAATGGATCCTCCGCCCGGGGCTGGAGATTCACTCGCCGTTTCATTGGCAAAAGCGCGCAGGTCCATGCTCACCAAACGGGGAAAAGAAGTCTCGTCTTCGAGCAGATATTCAATAATCTTTTCCTTCGGATTAAAAGGTTTCAGTTCGTTCAATCCCATACTCAGAACTGCTATTCTGATGATCTCTTCCTCTGATAACCCTGCAGAACGCTGTTGTTTGGCCAGGAAGTACCGTCCTGCATCAAGCATTGCCTTTTTCGGGATCAGCCCCACCAGTTCCGAACCGGTAACCCTGATACCCCGCTCTGCTGCCTTCCTGCATACTTCATCAAACGCCACATGGACCGGAGTAATACTGATATTGGTCAGATTCATGGAGATTTGGGCCACGCCATATTCTTCGATGAACCAGCCGATGGCTTTAACCGATTTAAGGGTCCCCGGCACCGAAACGGGTTCACCATGCTCATCCCTGACAATTTTTCCCGTTACCGGATCCCCTTCCCGCAGAATACGCCCCTTCTCCCGCACATCAAATGCGATGGAGTTGGCGCGTCGCGTGGAAGTGGTGTTGAGGTTGATGTTGAAAGCCACCAGAAAATCCCTTGCACCTACGTTGGTGGCTCCGGTGCGCGGGTTGAATCTGGCCGGGCCGAAATCGGGTTGCCATTCCGGCTTTTTCAGTTTTTCTTCCAATCCCTCATATTCACCGCTGCGGATATTGGCCAGGTTTTTCCGCTCAGGGGTGAAGGCAGCACTTTCGTAACAATAGATTGGAAAGTTAAGCTCATCGCCCAGTCTTTTTGCCAGTTTGCGGGCATACACCACCGTTTCCTCCATCGTGATGTTTGCCACTGGAACCAACGGGCATACATCGGTGGCTCCCATCCTGGGATGCTCACCGGTGTGTTTGCTCATATCGATCAGCTCCGATGCCTTCTTTACCGCCAGGAATGCCGCCTCAAGAACGGGTTCAGGCTCACCGACAAAGGTCACTACTGTACGGTTGGTAGCAGCCCCCGGATCTACGTCCAGCAGCTTCACCCCTTCCACACTTTCAATCTGATCGGTAATCTGTTTGATGATGGCCATATCCCGGCCTTCACTGAAATTGGGTACACATTCGATGATTTGTTGCATATATTTGGTTTTTGGTGAATTCAGAGTTAGGAGTTAGGAGTTAGGAGTTAGGAGTTAGGGGTTTGGAGTTAGAAGTTAGAATTTAGGGATAACAAAAAGTAGAAATTACTTTATTTGTTATTTGTGATGTACTTCATGGTTTTATGGGTTGATCCGGAAAGGATTTTGGAATGGCATCTTTCTTCATGGTTGCAATAATGCTTGCAGTAATTTTTACAAGCTCATTGCAGTCATGCAATAGCGAATCAGCAAGTTTTAGTTCAAGGATATCTGAATCTTTCAGTAACCTTATCCAGTATCTGGTTTCACGAGATTCTTTGTGAGCAATATTAATCTTCATATAGAAATCTTTTCTGCTTTGGGCACCCAACCCCTCCTCAACGTTCGCACCTATAGATGTTCCGCTCCTTAGCAGCTGTCTGGCAATGTCATATTGCTTATTCTCCTTAAGATGCAGAAACAGCTTCACAATCCGTAAAGCGAACAAATATGATTTCTCCTGTAGAATGCTCTTTGACATAAGACTGTTCAAATCACTCTGTAACAATACTTCAACTCCTAACTCCCAACTCCTAACTTATAAGGGTTTTCCAAACCTTGTTATCCCCATAGGCATAGGGCATATAGGCAAGATTAGGGACTGGTTTCGTGATGATGAGGCTGGCTCTTTTGCCCCGGGTTATGGATCCCAGCTCCTGTTCAACTCCCATGGCATAAGCACTGTTGATGGTAATTGCGTTGAATGCCTCATCGGGGGTGAGCCTGAGTTTAATACATCCAAAGGACCAGATGAGCTGCATATTTCCGGAAGGTGAAGAACCCGGATTAAAATCGCTGGCCATGGCTAGCGGGAGCCCTGCTTCGATCATTTTGCGGGCCGGTGGATCTACCATCCCCAGAAAAAATGCTGCCCCGGGCAGCAGGGTGGGCATGGTCCGGCTCCCCCTGAGCGCCCTGATTTCGGCATCACCGGTGTATTCCATGTGGTCAACCGAGAGAGCCTTGTATTTTACACCCGTCTGTATTCCCCCTGAAAAACCGAGCTCATTGGCATGGATCTTTGGGATAAGGCCGTACTTCCCTGCCACACTCAGGATTCTTTCGGTTTGGGGTACCGTGAAGAAACCCTTGTCGCAAAATACATCTACATAGTCTGCGAGATTTTCTTCTGCAACTGCAGGAATCATCTCATTAACAATAACTTCCACATATTTATCAGGGTTTCCCCTGTATTCCTGCGGAATGGCATGCGCCCCCAGGAAGGTAGCCTTAATGGTAAGGGGGCTCATCATTTTCATTTGTTTAATCACCCGCAGCATTTTCAGCTCCGATGCCGTATTCAGGCCGTAACCGCTTTTAATCTCGACTGCACCTGTGCCATAGGATTGAATCAGATCCAGCCTTTCCAGCGACTGCTGCAACAGCTTCTCCCCGCTGATTTCAGCCATGCGGGCAGCTGAATTCAGGATGCCTCCGCCCCTTTTGGCAATCTCTTCATAGCTGAGCCCTTTGATCTTATCCACATATTCAATCTCCCGTGTACCTGCAAATACCAGATGGGTATGGGAGTCGCAGAAAGCGGGCATCACAATCCGTCCGCTGCAGTCTTGCGAAATGGCATCCTCTGGTCGAGGCGGAAGTGAATCCATTGATCCATAATCTGAAATCATTCCGTCTTCCATCAGGAGCCAGGCATTTTCAATTGTATTGACAACCGCCATGGACTCACCTGCAAGAAAGGGTGAACCATCTTCTATAATGCCTGCCAGCAGGCCAATGTGTGTTAAAAGACTCCTGTTTGCCATCTGATCCGGTTTACCCCGCGAAAGTACTAAAATTGGCAGGAGCGGCCAAAGAGTGGCTCCATTTTCAAATAATAGCTACCTTTGTGGTCCAAACATACATCAGTTTAATAAACTTCAGGATTTATGGGCAGAGGCATTCAGCGTGTTTTCGGGATTCTTTCGGTTGTTCTGATCTTTACTTTCACAGTACAGGGGGCCATTGTGGACACAGCCACAGCATCCCGTGTTGCCACGGGATTTTTAAGGGCAGCTTCTCCACATCTCATCCCAGAAAGTGGCAGGCTCACCCTGGAGAAGACCTATTCCGGCTCTGGAAGTCCGGCCATCTATGTTTTTAATGCCGGCACAGCAGGATTTATCCTTTTATCGGCTGAAGACCTTGTGTACCCTGTGCTGGGCTATTCGGGCGAAGGGGCTTTCGATTCGTCTGATATACCTCCGGCACTGAATGAATGGATAGATGGGCTGGTGTCCCAGATTGCGCTCCTGAGGGACAAAGAGCTGCCGGGTGATCCCGTTGCACTTGAAATGTGGAGGGCATTGCGACAGCGATCCAATGAAGGTTTCAGCATGCCGGAATCAGGTTCGGTAGAGCCACTTATCACTGCCCAATGGAATCAGGGGGCGATGTACAATACCTACTGCCCCCCTGACGGTATGGGACCTGCGGGCAGAGCACTGGTGGGTTGTGTTGCCGTTGCCATGGGGCAGGTTTGCCATTACTACCGGTATCCACAAACGGGCACAGGCTCTTCATCCTATAATCATGGCACCTATGGTTATCTCAATGCCAATTATGGCGCCACCACCTACCGATGGGACGAAATGGGAAACACCGCCACCGGAAAAAGCCACCTGGCCATTGCAGAAATGTTGTACCACATGGGGGTATCGGTAGATATGAATTACGGCCCAAACGCCTCCGGTGCCTACAGCTCAGATGCCGCCAGTGCCCTCCGGAATTATTTTGGATATGATCCTTCACTTACCCTGGTGTATAAAGGAAGCTATTCTGACATTGCCTGGAAGAACCTGCTGAAATCCAACCTCGATGCAGGACATCCCATGTATTACCACGGGTATGGGTCAGGAGGGCATGCCTTCAATGTAGACGGTTACCAGAATGATGATTTTTTCCATTTCAACTGGGGATGGGGTGGATCCTACAACGGATATTTCTATCTCACAAGTCTTACACCGGGCGGGAACGACTTCTCGAACGGGCAGGGGGCTATTATCAATTTCAAACCACCTGCTTCTCAGTATCCTTCCTACTGCAATCAGCCAAGGGTGATTACCGGACTTGGGGGCACCCTCGAGGACGGCAGCGGTCCAGTCCTGTCTTACCAGTCACAGACCAGCTGTACCTGGCTGCTTCAACCTGCAGGGCTCATCGACCGGATTACCCTCAGCTGCCTGCGGTTTCAAACGGAAAATGGCAATGACCTCCTGCAGATATTTGACGGCAGCAGTGATGCTGCGCCTTTATTGGCGTCATTTTCGGGGGACACCATCTGGCCTGATGTAACTTCCTCCGGATCAACCCTTTTTCTGAAGTTCACCTCCAATGCCACCGTCAACCAGCAGGGCTGGCTCATTGAATATGAGGCTTTCCCACAGATCTTCTGTACAAATCTGCAGGTATTCAACAGCCCATCCGGCAGTTTCGACGACGGGAGCGGATCCAATCCCTACAACAACGGCTCAAACTGCAAATACCTCATCAGCCCGGGCGGAGGCCTGAAAAACATCACCATCAGCTTTAATTACTTTTCACTGGAAGATGGAGTGGATTTTCTCAGGGTTTATGATCCCACCACCACACCCTCCACATTGCTGGGGATGTACACAGGCAATTCACTGCCACCGGACGTAACCGTATACAACGGTCAGGCAATGCTGATCTTTTTTACGGATCAGAACAACAATGACTTAGGATGGGAGGTGAACTATACCTCCACCATTGGGCTTCAGGAACCGGATCCAGCCGTTATTACCATCTCCCCCAACCCATCCGGCAGCGGGATTGTGGTGCTGTCTCATCCGGGCATTGAAACCCCGGCGCACCTGGAATTGCACGATGCAGCAGGCCGAAGATTCGGGCATATTTCCACGATCAGGCTACAACCTTTTAAAACCATGCTTGACCTTGGTGACATTCCGAACGGGGTATATTTTCTAAAAATATCGTTACAGGACTCGGTAATTACACGTAAGCTTATTCTGAACCGGTAAAGATGTCGGGTAATACCATAGGAAAAATTTTTCGGCTGACTACCTTTGGCGAATCCCATGGACCGGCAACAGGAGGGGTTATTGACGGATGCCCTGCCGGCATTCGACTGGATACAGAAGCCATCTGCCGGGAAGTGGAGAACCGCAGGGCGGTAAAGGCCAGGCACAGCACCAGTCGGCTCGAGGATGACCAGGTGCAGTATTTTTCAGGAATCTTCGAAGGGGTAACCACGGGTGCCCCGATCGGCTTTCTGATTCCCAACCAAAAGCAGGATCCTGATGCCTACAATGCCCTGAAAACCACCTACCGTCCCGGGCATGGTGATTTTTCATGGCACCGGAAGTACGGCATCTATGATTATCGGGGTGGGGGCCGTTACTCTGCGAGGGAAACTCTGGCAAGGGTAGTGGCCGGTGCGATAGCCCGCCAGTTGCTTCAACTGCAGGGTATTGAGATTCAGGGGTGGGTCTCTGCCATCGGAAAAGTAGTGATGGACGGTTTTGGACCCTATCCGAAAGAGGATGTCCTCTCTTCTGAACTAAGGTGCCCAGATCCGGAATATGCCGTAAGGATGTCGCGTGAACTGGCAGAAGCCATTTCCGAAGGTGACACGCTGGGAGGTTCGGTAACGGTAAGGGTTGAAGGGCTGATGGCAGGCCTGGGAGAGCCGGTTTTCGAAAAGATCGAAGCGCTGCTGGCATTTGCTGTCATGAGCATTCCGGCAGTGAAAGCCTTTGAGCTTGGCGACGGATTTACAGGCACCACGCTTCGCGGCTCACAGCAGAATGATCCATTTACCAGACGCAACGAAGGCACAATCGGACTGACCTCGAACCATGCAGGCGGCACCCTGGGCGGCCTTACTTCAGGCAGCCCGCTGGTATTCCGGGTAGGATTCAAACCTGTATCCTCCATAAAAAAACGTCAGCAGACGGTATCTCACGAAGGGGAGCCGGTGGCGCTGGATCTCTCTTCAGGTCGCCATGACGTATGTGTGGTGCCCCGTGCCGTGGCTGTGGTGGAAGCCATGACTGCCATTACCCTGGCCGATCTGTGGCTGCAGAATCGTTGCAGCCGTCTTGCCCCTGAGCAATTCTGACACCATGAGGATTTATCACCTGAGGCTACGGATCTTCGGTATGGCATTGCTGGCAGGCATGACCCTCCTGAACATGAAGGCAGTCAGTGCGCAGGAGTCGTGTTCAGGAACCGAAATCAAGAAAGCGAAAAAGAGCTACGACAAAGCCATGGAGGCCATGCGCGACAGGAAAACTTCCGCTGCTGAAGCGCTGCTCAAAGAAGCCCTGGAACAGGATGATGAATATGCAGACGCGCTGTGGCGGCTGGGCCAGATTTATTACAACCGTAAACAGTCGCGGGAAGCTGAGGAGTATCTTCTGAAGCTGGTGGGCGCATGCCCGGAGTACAATGCCGAATCCTGGCTGATGCTGGGTAAAATCTATTACGGCAGGGAAGATTATCTGAAAGCCATTCCCTATCTTGAAAATTTCACCAAAGACGTGGAAAAGATCAAAAGCGACCGAGATTACGATGACGGCGTATACCTCCTCGATCAGGCGAAGTTTCTGGCCAGGGTGCTTCAAAACCAGGTGCCGTTTGCCCCGTTCAAGGTGATGGACATCTCAACCCCGGACGACGAATATCTGGTTACCATTTCACCTGATGGGGAGATGGCGTTGTTTACGCGCAGGGTGAAATCCGGCACTACCGCCGGTGCTGCCAACTGGGGTTCGGGATCGTACCGGGAGATTTTTATGCAGTCTTTTCTCGCCGGCGATCGTTTCGACAAAGGGGATCCCATGCCCTCCCCCTTTAACCTGTCCGGCAATGAAGGCGGGGCCACGGTAACCGGAAGAAATGACGAGCTGTTTTTTACCATCTGCAGCAATTTCAAAACCGACAGCCTCATTTTCAACAACTGCGATATTTATTATTCCAGGCTGATGTACGATCAGTGGACACCCCTCGAAAAACTGGGGCCGGATATCAATTCCGACCTTAGCTGGGAATCGCAGCCTTCGGTGAGTTCCGACGGAAAAACCCTCTATTTTGCATCCGACAGACCCGGTGGATTTGGAGGCAGTGACCTGTGGATAACCCGAAAGGGCGCCGATGGTCAGTGGAGCCCTCCGGTAAACATGGGCCCACAGATCAACACCCCCGGAAATGAGAAAACCCCGTTTATCCATACCGATAGCCAGACGCTCTATTTCAGTTCCTCCGACAGAACCGAAACGGATAACACCTACTTTCCCGGACACCCGGGATTGGGTGGCTACGACATTTTCTTCTCCCGGGCCAAAGAAGGGGTGTGGGGAAAACCGGTGAATATCGGATATCCCGTCAATTCATCTGCTGATGATCTGGGTTTCTTCGTAAGCACCGATGGATCAACCGGATATTTTTCATCCAACAAAATTGAAGGAAGCGGTGGATACGATTTATATGGATTTGACCTGTATCCTGAAGCCCGGCCCGCAAAAGTACTGTTTATCAAAGGCACTGTCAGCGAAGAACAGAATGAACCCCTTTCGGAGACCCGCATCGAATTGAAGAACGTGGAAACGGGGCAGGTTCAGGAAGTGGAGGTTGACACCCTTAGCGGAAAATATGTAGCCACCACCATTTTTGATTTCGATTACATCCTCACCGTAAAAAAACCGGAACACATTTATCAGAGCAGGTATCTGGCGCGCGACAGCAGTCAGTTTCAGGCACCGGCCACCATCGATATCGAACTCGAAAAGGTGGAAACCGGGAAATCGTATGAACTCCACGATATCTTCTATGCAACCAATTCAGCAGAACTCAGCAGGAATTCACTGTTCATCCTCAGGGAGTTTGTCGGATTTTTGGAGGACAACCCTGAAATACGGGTGGATATTCAGGGGCATACCGATGATATCGGAGAGGAAGGTTTCAATCTGGAGCTTTCACGCCGCAGGGCCATGGCGGTGTATGAATACCTGGTCAGCCAGGGGATCCCGGACAGCCGGTTGTCGTGGCAGGGCTTTGGAGAGACACGGCCGGTTTCGGACAACAGTACCGATGAGGGGAGAGCCAGAAACCGGCGCACCGAATTTGTAATCACAGGCAGCTGATCCGCCTGCCCTGCTGCTATCGGACCTTCCTGAACAGCTTGTCCCAGCGGATCTTACCGTTTAGCCAGCCTTTGTTTTTATCCAGTGATGCCCAAACGAAGACAGCCTTGCCAACCACATGGTCCTCGGGTACAAATCCCCAGTAACGGCTGTCGAGTGAATTGTGACGGTTATCGCCCATCATCCAGTAGTAATTCATTTTAAAGGTATAATGGGTTGCCGGCTGATCATTCAGGTACACCTTCCCGTCACGGCTCTCAAGTTTGTTTCCTTCGTACACCACAATGGCTCTGCGGTACAGGGAGAGGTTCTGCGGTGTGAGTTCAATCCTGTCGCCGGCTTTGGGGATATACAACGGACCAAAGTTATCAAGGCTCCAGTGAAAATTGAGCGTGTCCTGCGGGAAGATGGCATTTCCGGGCTGCTGCGGATACATATCGATACTGCTGATGCCCGGGATTCTGGAGCTCCTGATTTTCTCAGCAATGGCTGGCGTGGTATGCACGATGTAACCGTGCATAAACTGACCAATGTCGGTGATATTGTACTTCTCCCACAACTGGTCGAGATAGGCTGATCCATCCACGGTGATCATATAGCTGTACTGTACACCCTGAGGGGTAGCTGTCTTTACTCCATTGATATAGATCTCCCTGTTTTTGATTTCGAGGGTATCCCCTGCAATGGCAACGCAGCGCTTGATATAATTTTCGCGTTTGTCAACCGGACGGGCGATGATGCGGTCTCCAAACTGCTGGTAGAGCAGCTGGCGTCCCATCCCCGGCTGATATTCGGAGCCAAAACGCGCTTTGGCCATGATCTCGGCATCCATCAGCGCAATATAATAGTTGGTGGCATCTTCCCCAAGGATTACGGTATCGCCTGAGGGATAGTTAAACACCACGGCATCTCCCCGTTTTACCTTGCCAAGGCCCCTGAAACGGTGGTAGGGCAGTTTAATGGCTTCGCTGTACGACTTGCCTCCGATCACCGGCATGGTATGATGGGTAAAGGGAACGGTAAGCGGGGTATTGGGAGCCTTTGGTCCGTAGGCATACTTGCTTACAAACAGGAAATCGCCCACCAGCAGGGAACCTTCCATAGATGACGTGGGGATGGTATATGCCTCAATCAGAAAAGTTCTGATGATCAGAGCAGCTACAACCGCAAAAATGATGGCATCTGCCCATTCGCGGGCTTTGCTTTTCTTGAAGGGTGGAAGCTTGTCGGGATGGGTGTATGCTTCTTTGGTGGATAAGCCCAGGTACGGGATGTATGCGAAAGCCAGCAACACCGCCGCTCCCTGTTCCCACATCCTGTATTTCCTGAAGGTTTTGGCCGTTTCCACGAGCATCAGCATCACCATAAATACACTGATAAACGGAATGGCCAGAAAAACAAACCACCACACCGGCTTTTTAATGATGCGGAGCCATACATAGAGGTTATACACCGGAATCAGCACTGCCCATGAAGGTTTTCCGGCCTTTTTGAAAACGAACCACAGGCCTGCCAGTATACCGGCGGCGTAAATCAGAAGTACAATAGTTGCAGAAAGCATAGTTTTAAGAATTGATGATGCAAAGAAACCGATTTATTCAGGGGGTGAGGCCTCTTCTCCGTTAAAAGTTGTTAATCAGCAATGTGGGCTGTATAAAACATCCTCCATCGTGAAGATCCCTTTCCGTCCGGCGATCCATCGGGCAGCGGTAAGTGCCCCTTCTGCCAGACCGTTCCGGTTAAAAGCTTCATGCCGGATTTCGATCTGGTCCGACGGGCCATTGTACACTATGGAGTGGATACCGGCAACCTCCCCTTCACGTACAGAGGTTACCGGTATCATCTTTTCATCCTTTCCGGTGCCTGCTGTAATCCAACCCTGGTACTCCGGCAATTCCTTCAGCATGGAAGCGGCAAGTGTTTTGGCGGTGCCACTCGGGGCATCGAGTTTATGGATATGGTGCGTTTCAGACAGCGCCGGTTTGTATTCGGGATGGGAATTCATGAGTCTTGCCAGAAAGGCATTGAGGCTGAAAAAGAGGTTCATCCCAATGCTGAAATTGGATGAAACCAGCAGTGCAGAGCCATGGGCTTTCACCTCTTCTTCTACCCAGTTGCGCTCCTTCTCCCATCCGGTTGTGCCACATACCGTTGGTATCCCCATATCAGAGAGGCGGATCAGGTTTCCGGGTGCCACAGCAGGAAAGGTGAACTCTACTGCTGCGTCACAGGTTTTCAGGAGGCTTCCCTTTGTCAGCCAATCATCCTCATTATCAACAACAACCTGCACCTGAAAGCCAAACCCTGAAGCCAGTTCTTCAATTTTCCGGCCCATTTTCCCATACCCTATGATTGCCAGATTCTTCATGATCAATAAGGAATTGTAAGTTTGAATGAAAGCATGGCAACCGGCTGACCTGCACCTTTGGTACAGGAGGGCCTGTACCAAAGTGCCGGTGCAGCCTGCGCAACCATATCCCTTGATACCCTGAAATTATACAGATGCCCGTCGACGGTGGCATCAAGCACCTGCAACAGGTATACTGCCGTGGTAAGAATTACAGACAGCTCCAGATTCCGCCGGTAGCTGTCGCGGTATACCTTGAGTTGTTCCCCGTCCAGATAAGGGAAGTCATCGATTGTTGCCGGGTCATCATCATTGCGGTAAATGTATGCTTTCCGGAATTTTGAATAGTCGCTGTAATTGGTGTGGATCAGATACCCTCCCACAGCCCCTGCCCCATAGATGAGCGGCATCTTCCAGTACTTTTTGTTGTAGAATTGCCCGGCACCCGGCAAACATGCCGACAGCAGGGCTGCTTTTCGCGGGGAATGCAGTGTATCGCGGTCCTTAGAGGCATAAGATGAAAACTCTTTGCTGAAAGCAATGCCGAACCGCTGTGAAGGAGCATAGGCCCCGGATCTGTCAGGGATCAGGCATCCTGTAAGGCAAACCCCGATCATCAGCCACCTGAAAAAATCCATGATCAGCGCTCTCTTTTGAGAATCCCCAGCAAACGTTCAAAATCATCGTCTGATGCAAATGGGATGATGATCGTCCCTTTTCCTTTGTGGTTCCTTTTCAGTTCCACTTTTGCCTGAAAGGCTTCGGCCAGTTGCTGGCGTGCGGCAGAAAAGTGGTCGGGGATGAAGTTGATCTTTTTCCGGGGCCTGGGTTTTTCGGCACCCTGAACCTGGGAATCCCTGGCCATCTCTTCCACATCCCTTACCGACAGGTCATTCTCAATCACCTGCTGCAGGATACTGAGCTGAAGTTCTTTAAGTTCCACATTGATCAGGGCACGTGCATGCCCCATGGTGATCTGCCCGTCGCGCAGTGCAATCTGCAACTCGGCAGGCAGCTTTAACAGCCTTACATAGTTGGCGATGGTAGCCCTTTTTTGCCCCACATGTTCGCTGAGCTGCTCCTGGGTGAGGCTGCATTCGTCCATCAGGCGCTGGTAACTGATGGCCACTTCGATGGGATTGAGGTTGGCGCGCTGGATGTTTTCCACCAGCGCCATCTCGAGCATCTGATGGTCTTTTGCAATGCGGATAAAGGCAGGGATGGTCTGCAGGCCTGCCATCTGTGCAGCCCTGAAGCGGCGTTCGCCGGAGATGAGCTGGTAGCGGCCGTTGTCGAGCCTGCGAACCGTAACGGGCTGAATAATGCCCTGACGGGTTATCGACTCAGCAAGCTCCTGCAGCGACTCAGCCTCAAAATCCTGACGTGGCTGATAAGGATTTGCTTCGATATGTTTCAGGGAGATACTTGCCACCGCTCCGGCCATATACCTGCCAGATTCCACATCCTTGTCAAGCAGGTCCGATTCCGGAGTCTCGAGCAGCGCACTCAGCCCCCGTCCCAGTCCCGATTTCTTTGCATTCATACCTGATCCCCCCTTTGATTCATGATTTCAGGCACCTTCCCATTTCTGATCAGGATCTCCCTGGCCAGGTTCAGGTAATTAATAGCCCCTTTGCTCTCTATATCGTGCATAATGATCGTCTCCCCGAAACTGGGCGCCTCGCTCAGCTTTGTGTTCCGGTGGATGATGGTGTCAAAAACCATCTGCCGGAAATGGGTGCGAACCTCATCCACCACCTGTTTCCCCAACCGGAGGCGGCTGTCGTACATCGTAAGCAGGATCCCTTCAATTTCCAGGGTGGTGTTCAGGCGCGACTGCACAATCCTGATGGTGTTCAGCAACTTCCCCAGGCCTTCCAGGGCAAAATATTCACATTGAACCGGAATGATCACCGAATCGGCTGCGGTAAGGGCATTAACGGTGATGAGTCCGAGTGACGGTGAACAGTCGATCACAATGAATTCATAATCATCCCTAAGCCGCTCGGTAAGCCCGCGCATCATCTGCTCCCTGTCGGGCTCGTTGATCATTTCAATCTCGGCGCCCACCAGATCAATATGGGCCGGGATCAGGTCCATATTCGGCGTGGCTGTGTGGTGTATAATCTCCCTCGGATCGGCATTGCCAATCATACAGTCGTAAATACTGGCATTAACCACCTTCGGATTTTCCCCAACCCCTGATGTGGCATTGGCCTGTGGGTCGGCATCTATCAGCAATGTTTTAAATTCAAGTACTGCCAGAGCTGCACATAAATTGATGGCAGTTGTGGTCTTCCCCACTCCACCCTTCTGATTGGCAATGGCTATCACCTTTCCCATATCTCACTATCTCCTGATTTTTCAGTCCGGAGAACCCCCTGCTGATGGTGTATCCAACTACACAGGTGTACCGGCAATGGTTGTTACAAAGCCTGTCGTGTTAATCCCTGTGCGGGGCCGGCTCTTCACCCCCGAGGTCATCAAAAAAAGTGTCAGCATCGTCGTCATAGCTCCTGGGAATCCGCTCTTCCACATGCTGCTCATTCCGGATATAGGAAATGGCATCACTGAGCCCCTCCATGAACTTCTCAAAATCCTCCTTGTACAGGAAAAGCTTGTGCTTCTCGTACGAGAATTTTCCGTCGTCGTTCTGAAACCTGCGCTTGCTCTCGGTGATGGTCAGATAATAGTCATCACCCCTGGTCGATTTCACATCAAAGAAGTAGGTACGCTTCCCCGCACGCACTGCTTTCGAGTAAATTTCATTTCTTTCAAAACTATCTTCCATTATTCCCACAGTTGGTTTTTTGCCCTAAACATCAACAGGCAAATGTATGAAATATTTTTTTTGTGATACAACAGCAAGAGAAGTTAACAATTCGGGAACCTGTTTGTAAAATCGCTACCTTTGCAGCGCTAAGTTCTTATACCAACCGATTGATATGCTCACCAGAAGAGACATCAGGATTAAAGTAATGCAGGCGCTTTACGCCTTCTATCTTTCTGAAAACAACAGGCCCGACCAGGGGGAAAAGCAGCTCGCAGATTCTCTTGAAAAAATCTATCAGCTCTATATCCGGCAGCTCTCCTTTTTGGATGAGGTTGTTAAGTTTGCCGAAAAGCGTATCGACGAGAACCGGCAGAAACTCCTCCCTACTCCCGAGGATCTGAACCCCAATACACGGTTTGTGGAAAATAAAATCATCGACTCCCTCCGTGCAAACCGTGATTATCAGAATTTTTCCGAAAAAATCAGGATCAACTGGTCGCTGCAGGAAGAGATGATCCGCAAGTTTTACAATGAGCTGCGGAGCACGGATGAATTCAGGAAGTATATGGAAAAAGCTTCCGTTACCTTTGATGATGACCGGGAATTGCTGCTTTTTATGGTAAGGAACATGATGGTATCCTTCGAGATCCTTCAGTACCATTATGAGGAGATGAATATCCACTGGGTGGATGATTACGACACGGTGCTGCAGATGCTGGAAAGAACCCTGAAGGGGTGGAAAGAGAAGCAGGACCCGACCACACACCTGCCTGCCTTGTACAAGCAGGTACTGGAAGGGGAAGATGACGATTACCGCTTCGCCATGGACCTGTTTAGAAAAGTGCTGCTTCATTCTTCAAAATATGATGCCATCATTGAAAAGAAAATCAGCAACTGGGAATTCGACCGGGTTGCCAAAGTGGATATCCTGCTCCTGAGAATGGCCGTATGCGAGTTCCTGGAGTTCCCCACCATCCCGGTGAAGGTAACCATCAATGAGTATATCGATATCTCCAAGATATTCAGTTCGCCCAAAAGCAAGCTTTTTATCAACGGCATGCTTGATAAGCTTGCGCTCCATTTCAGGGAAGAGGGCACCCTGAAAAAGAGCGGAAGAGGTTTGATAGACAACTGACCGGACTATGGGAAAAACTGTTATCTTTGGCACCTGTTTTCAACAGAATGTAAAACCTTAAGATGTACGCTGAAAAATGAATAGCAAACATCACGTTTCAACGATCCTGTGGTCTGTAATGATCATTCTGGTCATCCTCTCAGGTTCATGCAAACGGAACAGCAAAGACGGGAATTCCCTGCTTCCGTCGGATCTGATCACAAACCCCGGCAGCGGAGAGGAAGGCCGCAGCAGGATGCCTGAGATCTCTTTCGTAAAGACCGAACACGACTTCGGCACCATCAAGGAGGGGCAGAAGGTGTTCTGGAACTTCCGGTTTAAAAATACCGGCAATGCCGACCTTATCCTCAACCGGGTCAAGGCCGACTGCGGATGCACCGTTCCTGAGTACCCCAAAACACCGATTGCCCCGGGAGAGGAAGGGAAAATAAAGGTTACCTTCGACGCCAAAGGGAGAATGGGAACCCAGGTAAAAAACGTAACCGTGCTCTCAAACAGCGAAAGATCAACCATCGTGCTTACCATCACGGCCCTTGTGGAAAAAAGTAATTGATATCTATTCATCTAATAACCAACAACATGAACCTATTATTCTTATTGCTCCAGGCAGCACAGCAGAAAAAACCGGGCGGCGGTTACGAAACCATTCTGATGTTTGCCCTTCTGATTGTGGTATTCTACTTTTTCTTTATCCGCCCGCAGACCAGGAAGAACAAAGAGATGCGCAAGTACCGCGAGTCGATCCAGAAAGGCGACAAAGTGGTTACCATCGGTGGAATTCATGGCAAAATCAATGAGATCAGGGAAACCACCTTTGTTCTGGAGATGATCGACAAGACCCATATTGAGGTTGAAAAATCGGCCATCACCAACGACTCGGCTGCCGGCCGGGAACAGATGGCGCAAAAGAAGTAAAAGGGTGCTTCGGCCATAGCTCTCATGGGCTCCCCATCGGTACGCATCACATCCAGAAGAATCCTGCTCTATATCAAACGGAATCGCAGGCAGGTGCTCAGTTTTCTGATGTTCCTGGCACTGAGTGCATTGCTGTGGTTCAGCATTAAGCTCAACCGGCAGTATGTGCATACGGTAACGTATGAAGTGAATTTCAACGGTATGGATGCACGGGATGAGATCGTAGCTTTGCAGCCACCGCTCATCAAGCTCGAAATCAACACCCACGGGTACGAGATCCTGTTTTTCCGTTTCTCCAGGACCCCGGTGGTAACCCTCGACCTCGACCAGACGATTCTTAGAGAGACCGCACAGCCGGGGGTCTTCTACCTCACGGCTCAATCGCTTGTGGCCAGGATTTCGAGTCAGCTTCCGCTTTCATCCTCGGTATTGTCCGTAAAGCCTGATACGCTCTTTTTCAGGATCTCCAGGATTCAGTCGCGTATGGTGCCTGTAGTTCCCGTGCTTTCCTCCGGTTTTAAACCCGCCACTGACCTCCACGACACCCTGCATATTACACCCGACTCAGTGCTGATCAGCGGCGATGAGGCCCGTATAGGTCAAACCTCTTTCATCAAAACCTCCCCTGTAACCCTTCCAACTGGAGAGGGCGCATTCCGGGTAACAGCTGCCCTTATAAATCCGTACCCTGAACACCTCCGGCTGGAGACCGACCGGGTGGAGATTTCAGGGGCTGTATCGAAGTTCGTGGAAAAGAGTTTTATGGCACAGGTAATCACCTCCGATACCGTGATCACGGCAGGCGTATTGAAAAACCAGACGGTAGAGGTGCATTGCCAGATCCCGGCCGAAGAGATCTCCGTTTTCAATCCGCTGTCGGTTGAAGTAGTTGCCGCCAGGCTGGTGAAGGAGGGGAGTTCCCTTTTTGCCATTCTCGAAGCCCGTGGCCCTGCCTACGTAAAAAAAATCAGGCTGATACCGGAAAGGATCCTGGTGGAACCCGTTTCCGATTAGGGTCCGCAGCCAAAACCTCCTTCAAAGACCCGGGCATGAAAACCATCGGAATCACAGGCAATATCGGATCGGGTAAAAGCTATGTGGCTGCCATTATTGAAAAAATGGGGTATCCGGTATATAAGGCTGATAAGGAAGCCAACAGGCTGATGCAGGATCCGGAGGTGATCATGCAGCTGGCAGACCGGTTTGGGATGGATATTTTAACCCCCGATGGCCTCCCCGACCGAAAAAAGATCGCTGCGCTGGTATTCAGCAACCCCGACATCCTGCAATGGCTCAACCGCCTGATCCACCCCAGGGTGATGCAGGACTGGCAAAAATGGCTCGGGAAGCATGCAACCTCCCCTTTATGTTTTATGGAATCGGCCATTCTCTTTGAACACGATCTGCATCAGCATTTCGATTTCATGGTGATGGTCACTGCTCCGGAACCGATGAGAATCAGGCGGGTTATGGATCGCGACGGCGTGGATGCGGCTTCTGTACAACGAAGGATGGAACACCAATGGCCCGAAGAAAAGAAGGTGGCGATGGCTGACTTTGTGGTTATGAATGATGATCATTCGATGCTGCTGCCACAGGTGGTTCAACTGATGAACTTTCTACAGAAGGAACCTGTCTGAGAAAAGAATTGGCACCTTGATCCAGGCTTTATAAATCCGTAACCACTTCCCAGCCTCCAGACCAAAAAAAAAGAGGGCGCCATTTGAGTACGCCCTGCTTTTATTGAAGAAAAACTTTCAGTTTAATTCTTGATGCATCTCACGGAGAGCCCTGAACCCTGGTTGAAAATGTCGCGGTACATCGCCGGGAATGCCGTTGACATCCCACGGATCCATGCCATATCGGTACCTTCAGGACTTGCAGTCCACCAGTACCCGTCATCGCCCAGGAAGATGCATGTCTCGTCGTATGAACGGAATCCGCCCGGCAGTGCAGTAAATCCGGTGGTGTTGGTTCCGTTGCCCGATCCCCAGCCTGATGTGCTCTTGAGCTGAGACCCCTGATCGGTTCCCCGCCAGGTCTTGTTATTTGCATCAGCATCGGTCATACCCAGGAATTTTTCGAGCGTTTTCCAGTCATCATCGGTAGGCACCCGCCACCCTGAGGGGCAAAGCTTTCCGGAAGTGACTGCCACATAGTTGTAAAGAGCGCCATAAGTTTTCTTATAGGTCTCGTTGTTGTCGTACCACCCATGTCCGGCGGTTAAGGTCTCGCCTCAGGAACCGGTAAGGGGCGGTGGGAAGCCCGGGATCGTTGTCCCATCCGTAAACTTGGTTGTGCGCAGGTTTTCAGCCATCCAGGTCTGTGTGCCGATTTTTACAGTCTTGTAACTGTTTCCATCCACATCACTGACAGGGTCACTCTCATCCACGCCGTCCTTTTTACAGGAACTGAGCATGAGCAGCAAACTGCCTGCAGCCACCATAAATAACATCAGATAGTTTCTCTTCATATAGCTTGGTTTGGGTTCTTGCAAAACCGATTTAGCCAATTAGACGTGCAATATACAAATAAGTTTAATACCGTGAGCAATTTCTGCTGTTTTTTTTCTAACAATGAATTCCGGGTCCCTAACAATTAGTTATTCCCGCAGAATCCGGAAACATAAGTGCTTATGATATAATTAAATAGCTAACAGATCCTGAATTAGTTAGATAGAAAATCTCTCGCGGAAATCCGCCGAAAGTACGCTGAAATCCGCAGAATCCTCTTTCAGCGCCCTTCAGCGAAATTTCAGCGCTTTTCTGCGAGAAAGTTTTTTTCAGAATCCAGGAACATAAGTGCATATACTAAAACAAGATAGCTGAAGATCGAGAATTTTTCAGACCGAATTGACGCAGCAAATGATCAGATTAAGTGCAGCGATATATATCTGCGGGAATCTGAAAGAAGATTGTTTCCGGAGTGACCTCTTTATAAAAATCTTTCGTGTATCTTTGTCTTCGGTGGTGTAAACGCCACAAACCTTCAAGAGAGAACGGAACTGGTGTTTCATCCGGTCTTCAAAACCGGAAGCAGACGGATAAAACCGGCTGTGGCAGGTTCGATTCCTGCTCTCTCTGCCAGTCAACCTGATGGTTTGTATGATAAAACATCGAATATGAGTGGAGTACCGGAGGCTTACAAAAGCCTTCCCGCTGTGGACAAGCTGCTGGCATCACCTGCCATCAGAGCTGCTGTACAACGGCATGGCCGTGAACTGATGACCTGGTGCATCAGGCAAACCCTCTCCGAAATCAGGAAAAAACCACCTACTGAAGGCATTCCATCTTTTGATGAGGTAATACATACTGCTGTGGCTTTTGCAGATTCCTTTGCCGGCGGACACCTGAGCAGGGTGCTCAATGCCACCGGTATTGTTCTCCACACCAACCTCGGGCGCTCCCCATTCAGCCGGAAGATGCTGGAGGAAGCCTTCAAAAAGCTGGAAGGGTACAACAACCTGGAACTGGATCTCTCCACAGGCCGCAGAGGCAGCCGCAATGTGCATCCGCGCAGATTGCTCACCTATATCACCGGCGCCGAAGAGGTGCTGGTGGTGAACAACGCTGCCGCAGCCGTCATGCTTATCCTGAGAACCTTCGCCAAAAACAGGGAGGTGGTCATCTCAAGAGGCGAACTCATTGAAATCGGCGGCTCCTTCCGGATCCCGGAGATCATGGCTGCCTCCGACTGCCGCATGGTGGAGGTGGGTACCACCAACAAAACCAGAGTCAGCGACTACGAAAATGCCATCTGCAAAGAGACCGCACTCCTCTTCAAGGCGCATACCTCCAATTTCATGCTGAAAGGGTTTACCGAAGAGACATCCCTGCAAGACGTTTCAGCGCTGGCGAAGAAATTCAGGCTGCCGGTCCTGTATGATCTGGGATCGGGGATGATCAGACCCTCAGGAATCCCTTTGCTCACCGGTGAACCTACTGTAAAAGAGGCACTGGCAGCCGGTGCCGATGTGGTGTGTTTCAGCGGCGACAAGCTGTTCGGCGGCCCGCAGGCCGGTATCATTGCAGGCCGTAAACGGTATATCGACAAACTGGCCAGAGAGCCCATGTTCCGTGCACTCAGGGTGTGCAAAACCACCCTCGCATTGCTGGAACAGGCATGCCTGCAACATATCAACCCGGAGAGGCTCCGGCTCGAAAACCCTGTTTTCAGGGCCGTTACCGCCGACAGGGAAATGCTCCGCCAGAAGGCCGTTTCTTTATTTCAAAGACTTCAGGATCATACAATTCCCTGCGAAACAGTTGATTCCTCCGGACAGATCGGAGGGGGATCCTTCCCGGATACCTCCATCCCCGGCTTCGGGGTGATGCTTACTTTCGGGAATTCGGCCAAAGAACGGATGGCCTATGCTGCTGATATGTTTCATCTGCTGCTATCCCGGCCGCTTCCGGTGCTGGGAATCCTGCGCAAGGGAAACCTGGTATTTGACATGCTGACGCTTGGGGATGAAGATCTGGAAAAAGTGGCCGATGCCATCGTGCAATGCCATTCGCTGATGCAGAACTCCGCATCAGAAATCCACCCAATGGAGCAGAAAAAGGGATAGCATGGAGAAGCACCTGATCATCGGTACCGCAGGGCACATCGACCATGGGAAAACTTCGCTGGTGAAGATGCTCACCGGCATCGACTGCGACACCCACAAAGAGGAGAAACAGCGGGGCATTACCATTAACCTCGGTTTCGCCTGGGCAGACCTGCCGGGAGGCCATACCGCCGGTATTATTGACGTGCCCGGGCACAAGGACTTCATCAGCACCATGATCGGGGGTGCCAGCGGCATCGATATGGTACTGCTGGTAATCGCCGCCGACTGCGGTATCATGCCCCAAACCCTGGAACACCTGCAGATTGTCACCTCTCTGGGGATTCAAAAAGGGGTTGTTGCCCTCTCAAGGGCCGACCTTGCCGACGAAGAACTGCTGCTGATGGCTGAGGCGGAAATCACCGACCTGCTGGAAGATACCCCCCTGAAAGGATCCCCGGTCATCGCGGTTTCTTCGTTGACCGGCACCGGCAAGAAAGCCCTGCTGGAAGCCCTCGCCCGCGTCGCAGCGGAAATCCCCTCCAGAGATCCCGGCCCCCTGTTCCGGATGTATATCGACAGAATTTTTACCGTGAAAGGCTTTGGCAGCGTAGTGACCGGTACCGTCATCAATGGCAGGCTCAAGGCAGGGGAAGAACTGTTTATCCTCCCCGGAAATACCGGAAGCATTAAAGTGCGTTCGCTCGAACGGCACCACAAGCCCGCTGCAGAAGTGGTGGCAGGCGACAGGGCCGCCATCAACCTCACCGGTCTGAAGCGCGAAGACTTCGACCGCGGAATGATCCTGTGCAGCAAGCCACTTGACCCGTGCGTGATGATGGATGCCGAAATCAGTCTCTTTCAGCATGCCCCTTCGCTCCCGGTATGGTTTCATGCCATGTTCATTGCAGGCACCTTCGAATGCCAGGTCAAAGTACACCTGCTGAACCACGATTCGGTGAAAGGCGGGGAAACGGCCCTGGTGCAGATCCATCTCGGGAAACCGGCCGTCCTGCTGGCAAAAGACCGGTTTATCCTGCGGAATACCGCAGAAGATGAAACCATCGGAGGGGGTACAGTGCTGGAAACCAATCCGCTGCACCACCGCAAACGAAGCGAAAACCTGATCCTGGAACTGGACCGGCTGCGCGAGGGGCTGATGGGCACTGCAAGTCTGCGCGAACTGATCCATCAGGAACTGAAGAAGGAATTTGCCCCGATGACACCGGAAGAGCTGGCTGCACGCCTGCATGTTACTTCTGATGAGGTGCTTCGTGAGACAGCAGAGGACCACCCGGGGTTTCTGGTGTACCGCGATGGGGAGGTGCTTTTACTGGTAAATACCCATTGCGATGCCCGGCACAGAAGTACCCTTCTGAAAGCGCTTGCCGGGTATCATGAGAAGAATCCCCTGTCCGCCGGAGGGATGCAGGTGCAGGAACTTGCGGGGAAAACCGGACTGGCAAAACATCCCCGGGGCAAGTCCTGGCTGTCTATGCTGCTGCAAAAGATGCAGCAGGAGGGAAAAACCGACACCTTTCAGGACACATGGATCCTTGCCGGACATACGGTACAGATAGATCCCAAAACCACTGCGGAAATTGAATGGCTTGAAAACGAATTACTTGCATACGGCGACCAGAAACCCTCCCTGGCTGAACTGGAAGAAAAGGCGGCTGAGAAAAAGATCTCCCGCGCCCAAATAAAATCCTACCTGAACCGCCTCTCCGACGAGGGCAGGATCGCCTACTGCCAGGGGGATTTTCTGCATACCACCATCCTGAACCGGTACCGGGAACTGCTGCTGCAAAAGCTGTCCGTAAATCCGCAGGGGATGGATATCAATACCTTTAAGGAATTGATTCCGGGTTCGAAAAAATTCAGGGCCCTGCTGGTGGATTTTCTGGAAGCAGAGAAATCGATACGGCTTGAAACCGGCCACGAGACAGAAACACGATTGTACATTCATCAGAAAAAACTATAAAAAATGAAGACCGTAAACGCACAGGGAATGCCCTGCCCGCTCCCGCTGGTGATGACCCGCAAAGCACTTGAGACCCTGGAAAAGGGAGAATCCCTGGAAATACTCATCGACAGCGAAAATGCCAGGAACAACGTTACCCGTTTCCTGCAGGATCATCAGATGACCGTGCAAACCTCGCAGGATGGGAAAATGTACCGGCTGCTGGTGGAGCAGCCCCTGAAAATGGGAGAGGATGTGAGACCCGAGGACTACTGCACGACATAACACATTGTTATTAAATATCTTATGGAAACATTTGATTTGTCAGAATACGCAGCCGGAGGGGGATGCTCCGCCAAACTGCCGGCTGCCGAGCTCCAGCGGGTAATGGCGGACCTGCCCTGTACACCCCATCCCGATCTGCTGGTGGGTACCGAAACCCACGACGACGCAGGGGTACTCCGCATCCGTGACGATCTGGCCCTGATACAGACCACGGACTTCTTTCCGCCGGTGTGTGCCGATCCGTTCACCTTTGGCCAGATCGCCGCGACCAATGCCCTAAGTGATGTCTATGCCATGGGCGGGGAAGCCCTTTCGGCGCTGAACATCGTGGCATGGCCCGCAGGAAAACCGCTTACCGCATTGCGCGAGATCCTCCGTGGCGGCATTGAGAAGGTGAAGGAAGCCGGGGTGGTGATGATGGGCGGCCATACCATCCAGGATAAAATCCCCAAATACGGACTGGCGGTTACAGGCACCATCCATCCGGATCACATCATCACCAATGCAGCAGCACAACCGGGTGATATACTAGTGCTTACAAAGCCCATTGGTACAGGAACCATCCTGGCCGGACACCGGATCGGGGAAGCAAGTCCGCAGCAATACCAGACGGTGCTGGAGAGCATGATGCAGCTCAACCGGAATGCCGTTTCGGTAATGCATTATTATGGTGTAAAATGCGCCACCGACATCACCGGATTCGGGCTGGCAGGGCATGCTCTGAAAATGGCCGGGGCTTCCGGGGTAACTGTGCAGATCTATCCTGAAAAAGTGCCGGTATTTGATGGGGTCATGTACCTCCTGAAACTTGGGTGTATCCCGGGTGCTGCTTTCCGCAATCTCGATTTTGTGGGTGAACAGATGGAGTGCGCTTCCGGGGTTTCCTACGAAAGCAAAATGCTGACCATGGATGCCCAGACTTCGGGCGGATTGCTGATCTGCTGCCCTCCGGAACATGCAGGCCAACTGGTGCAGGATATGATCCGTGCCGGGTTCCCGCACACCGCTATCATTGGCGATGTAACGGCATCCGGTAGCTTAGGACTGATGATCTGCTGAAAGCTGATACCCTGAAATAATCTCAGCGGATTTCTGGTTGAAATTTTTCTCTCGCTGAAATTCGCTGAAACATCGCAGAATAACGCAGAAAAACATCTCTGGGGATTTCTACCTGATGCCAAAAGAGCCGTTTAGTGGATCATAATCATGTATTTTTATAATATTTTTATGATTATAATCTTCAAATATGCTATATTTGCAAAAAATACTGTCGGTAATGATACAACGTACCCTCTTCAACCAGATCCGGAATCAAATCTTCAAGGGGAAAACCATTATGATCTCAGGCCCCAGACAATCGGGCAAAACCACGCTGCTGGAGATGCTTGCTGAAACATTGCCGGAACCCTGTCTGATGCTGAATTGCGATGAACCTGACATTCGAAAGGAATTGACAGATGCAACCTCAACCCGGCTCAATAGCAGGTTTGCCAAATCACGGATCGTTATGATTGATGAGGCGCAAAGGGTGAAAAACATCGGATTGACGCTCAAGCTGATTCACGACAAAATCCCTGCAGTTCAACTTATTGTCACAGGTTCATCATCGCTTGAACTTACCGGAGCGACGGGAGAACCTCTGACTGGGCGAAAGATCGAATTCAGGCTGTTGCCTCTTTCTACTGAAGAGTTGATAAACCATACAGATGGCATTACAGAAGAGAGGCTACTTAACACCAGGCTGGTGTTTGGAATGTATCCTGACGCTGTAACACAGACCGCAGATGCCAGGAGAACCCTGAAGAATCTTACAGAAAGCTATTTGTACAAAGATGTTTTTTCTTTTCAGGACATACGAAAACCAGAAATGATTGAAACCCTGCTGGAAGCCATTGCACTTCAGACCGGTAACGAAGTTTCCTATACTGAGCTGGCATCTCTGGTGGGGATTGATCAGATAACGATACGTCGGTACATTGATCTGCTTGAAAAATCGTTTGTAGTATTCCGGCTTCGTGCCCTTGCCAGGAATGTAAGAACCGAGATTAGAAAAACCCGGAAAATATATTTCTATGACACCGGGATTCGCAATGCAATTCTTAACAACTTCAGCGATCCGTCCCTCAGATCGGATAAAGGTGCTTTATGGGAAAATTTTCTGGTAAGTGAAAGGATGAAGTTCCTGAATAACCATCAATTGGACAGGAAACAGTATTTCTGGCGTACTGCCCAGCAACAGGAAATTGATTACATCGAAGAACAGGATGGAAAGCTGTTTGCCTGGGAATTCAAATGGCAGGAAGGTGCCAGATATAAAATCCCTATGACTTTTACAAAGGGTTATCCGGAAGCATTAAGTGGCCGGATCGACCGGTTGAATTACATGGAATTTCTTACCTTGAGCAATATTGAGGATGTTTAGGTGTTTAGGAGGTTGAGGATGTTTGTTTTAATATGAAACATGAAACCTGGAACCTGGGACATTTCAGCATCACTTCAGGTTCAGAAACCTCCTGAAATCGGCATCCAGCGTTTTGAAGTCGTAGATGATTACATCGGCTTCGGTGTTGCTTTTATAATGCACCAGAGGATTCAGGTGCCGCTCCTCCGGAGTGAAGTACTTTTTGTACACCTGCGCTTCGTCGATCCACACAAACTCCGGAGGTATTTTATACCCGGCAATAAGCTGCTCCACAAAAGCAGTGTCTGATCCGATGAAGAGGTAATGGATGTTCTGTGCCCGGAATGCTTTCTCATTCCGTTGCCATGAACCAAAAAGGTATTCCAGGCAATGGACGCAGGTTTTATCAAAACCCACCATAATCACCTTGCTTCCTTCAGGTATTTCCATCGCATTGAAGTAAAATAAGAGACGGTCGTTATAGGCAATTTTCCTATCAGCCGATGATGTTTGAGTATCATTATTTTTTACCAGATAATGTTGTTTAATATATTCAATTGAGCGACATGTAGGAATCCCAGGACTGACATGGTAATATACACCAGTATGGTTGGTCGGGGAAATAGATAGAAATCCGTCTTCATCAAAGTAAAAAGGAGAATAATTTGTATCATTTAATTGACACAACTTCTCAGAACCAAACAATTGGCAACCAATCAGATTAAAATGGTTGTCAAACAGCTGAATAATTTGGAACCATTTAAACAGATCAGATTCTGCAGAATTAATATGTCTTAAATACATATCCTCTTGGGGGCTATATTTAAAGCCCTGAAATGAATAGAACTCAGGAACACCAGGATCATCTAGTTCATTATTTCGAAATGGGAAACGTTCAGATGAATATACTTCTGTTGATCTATCGGTTTTTAAATTGTACAAATAGATCGAACCATAATTGTAAAAATGGTATTCCAGTAATGAGTCGTGTACGAGGAATATCATTAAGTTTTTTCCATCGGCATTTTCAGATTTAAATCTCTTTCCAATTAGGCTCTCAGGTAGTGTTATGTTTAACATTTTTAAACTTTTATCTTGCAGATTATATTCGCACACCATACTTATTTTTAGTTTTTTATGTCTTTTACTCTCCAATTTTGGCAAATAAATCTCAAAAGGAATATATAGTTTTGATTGTTGAATTAAATTATTATCGATATATCCGGAACTTATCAGTACTAAAGGGTCCCTCTGACCTTTAAATATATAGGGAACATTCTCTAATGAATACTCATCCAGCACCTCCCCTTTCGCGTTACACAAAAGAAAATCACAGAACTTATTATCATCTTTCGAGTTCGCAAAAACCATCTCGCGATCATAAAACAGAAAAATTTAATCGGAGTTGTGAAAATATAGTAGGTCAACCAAATATCCGCTATGGAGTGGCAAATGAAATCGGGTTACCATTTGGGTTGTATAGTTGCAAATAATAACGGAATCCAGTGAGGAATTAATGAAAACAGAATAGAATTCATTTCCAATTCTTCGATAATTTGAATGAGCTGCATTAAGTGATTCATTGGAGGGAGGCTCCCATGAAATTGACCTGGAGGTTATTTCAGACTTTATTTCGATGTTCTCAAGAACAGGTAATGCCGTTTTATCAAGATGTTTTGGATTAGAACATGAAAAATGGAATAACCCATTTAGCAGAATTAAATACAAACAATAATTATTGTGGAGCATAATAGGTAATTTCATAGCTTTTGGTTAACAGGGGAATCCGAGTTTCGGATTCCCCATTGGTTAATTAATTCTTTTTCATATAATTTCCACAATTAGCGTATGATCCTCCCGCAGCAGGGCAATACATTATCCCACATTCAGAACCTGTATCAAAGCATATAACATTCTTCTTAATCACCCAATGACCATTTTCATATACCACAATCGTTTCTTCACGACCTTTCTGATTAAGTTCACCATGAATGATTTCTTCAGGATTAACAGGCTCTTGCCATAGGTCTGGATCTATCCAATAGCAATAGTCATCAACATAGTAAACCTCCCCGGGTATCCATAATTCCGAACTAAGTATCAACTTGTTTTGAGCTATCTCCGGGACTTCTTTTTTGCAGCTCATAACCGGAAGAAGTAGTATCAATACCAAAGCCAACATCCAATTTCTTTTCATAATCGTATGTTTTTCACAATTAACCATTTACAATTAACCATTTCTTTGAATTGTACGCTTACAACCCCTCCCCACAACCTACCGGTACCCGGCAGATCTACACGGAAGAGGCTACCTGAAATAAACCTGTTGGTTCCGGTTTCAAAGATCGTTTTGGCAGTATGGCAGGCAGAGAATCCCGTTGAATGCAGTGGAGAGCAACGATGTGGCAGTATGAAACAACTGGCATTTATCAGGTCAATCCTGCATAACCACCTGATTACCTGTCTTTTACCCCCCCCATTAACACTAAACACCAGTGTATCAATCCTCTGTGAAGAGAATCAGGCATAGTCCCGAACAGCTTTGAAATCCGGTGTTTGGTCTTCATGAGCAGAAGAGGAATAAGCTTTGGTGAACAAATATAAAAATTCTTATCGTATATATGCAAATTTTTAATAAAATTTTCCTAAGAAAAGCTAACTATTTCACAATGATTAAAATCTCTGCGGATTTCCGCGTAATTTCTGCGGATTTCCGCGAGAAAAAAACTTCGTAATCCACAAGGCCTGAAATCGGTATCTTTGCCCCATGGACCGGAGAACCAAAAAGGAGTTGCCTTTGCTGCAGCAGGTTGCTATCACGGGCGTGGCTGCCGAAGGGAAAGCCATTGCCCGGGTGAACGATAAAGTGCTGTTTGTCCCCTTCGGTGCCCCGGGCGATGTGGCCGACATCCGCATCAAACTGAAGAAGAAGCATTACATGGAGGGGGAGATCGTCAAGCTCCATACCCCCGGCCCGCTGCGCACTGAACCTTTCTGCGAACATTTCGGTACCTGTGGAGGCTGCAAATGGCAGCACCTCCCCTATCCCGCCCAGGTGGAATTCAAACGGCAGCAGGTGGTGGATGCTCTGGAACGGATCGGAGGCTTCAAAGGAATCATGGTGGAGCCCGTAATTTCCTCTCCTATAGATCGTTATTACCGCAACAAGCTGGAGTATACCTTTACCAGCCGCCGGTGGCTGACCCCTGAGGAACTCGGATCCGGTGACAACCGCCCTGAAGTGGATTTTTCAGGCCTGGGTTTCCACCTGCCCGGGCAGTTTGACCGTGTGATGGACATCCGGCAGTGCTTTCTGCAGCCCGAACCCAGCAACGCCATCCGCCAGTGGACCGGTGAAACCTGCCGGCGCCTCAGGATCCCCTTTTACAACCACCGCACCAAAGAGGGGGTGCTCCGCAACCTCATCATCCGCAACAACACCCGCGGCGAATTTATGGTGGTGCTGATCGTGAAAGAGGAACACCCACACCTGGCAGAAGTACTTCAGGGACTGCAGGATACGTTTCCACAGATCGCATCGCTGCACCTGGCTGTCAATCCGAAACGCAACGACGACCTGGGAGATATCGACGTACGGTGCATATCAGGAGAACCCTGGCTGACCGATGCGATGGATGACCTGGAGTTCCGCATCGGGCCCAAATCGTTCTACCAGACCAACGCCTCACAGGTCATCCACCTGTACCGCAAAGCCATCGGGCTGGCAGGCCTGCAGGGGTACGAGACCGTGTACGATCTCTATACGGGCACGGGCACCATTGCCCTGTTTGCTGCCCGCCACGCAGCCAAAGTGATTGGGATCGAGTATGTGGATAAAGCGATCGAAGACGCAAAGGAGAATGCCCGGTTCAACCAAATCGGAAATACAGAATTCTTTGCCGGCGACATTACCCGGGTGATGGACGACCGCTTCATCGAGATGCACGGCAACCCGCATGTGATCCTCACCGACCCGCCCCGTGGTGGCATGCACCCCGATGTGGTGAAGAAAATGCTGGAAATGCGCCCCAACCGCATCGTTTACGTCAGCTGCAACCCCGCCACCCAAGCCCGTGATGCCGCAATGCTGTCTCACCATTACCAGATCACTGCCGTGCAGCCCGTGGATATGTTCCCGCATACGCACCATATCGAGAGTGTGATGCTGCTGGAAAGGAGCACATAGGGGACAGGAGTGCATAGGGGACAGGGGACAGGAGTGCATAGGGGACAGAGGACAGGGGACAGGGAAGAATTTGCTTTGATTTTCCGGGTTTATTGTTTGAAAAATCTGCGGGTTTCAGCGAGAAATTAATCGCTGACATCCACAAAAACCCAGCTAGAAAATCTCCCGCAAATTCACAGACCATATTCAGGGCTGGATTTCCTTGCCTAGGTAGGTGAACGTTCTGGTTAGGTCGCCATTGGTGATGGTAAAGCTATGGTCATCATCAAAATAGTTGCACTCACCGGGCAGGGGTACTACAAGGTATTTATCTGTAAGACAGTTAATCAGGCCCCACTTCCCGTCCAGGGTTTGCACCAGAACATTCAGGGGTGCATCATCGTTGGAATTCACCTGCGTAAATTTTGCGGTGCTGTTTTTAAAAACATTGGTTTTGCCATTCAGCATCCAATAACCGACGCGATACGTGCTGTCGTCCGCATTCCCCTTTTCCATTCTTCCCAGCAGTAGGTCGGGAGTTTCGTAAAAGGCATAAATACTCCGGAGGTATTTTCCTCCATCATAGACCTGATTCAGCAAAAGCTTTCCATTGGCATCAAATAACCCAACCCTTTCAGGCAGGGGCTCATCCATGCTTTCGTAATCATCCTCTTCTTCCTCATTGTCAACCTCTCCAGCTTCGATTTTCCGGATTTCTTCTATGGCGAGAAAACCCGCCAGCTTTTCTTGGGTTGCATTGGTCCCGAAATATATCGGTTGGTAATAACCCTTGTACAGACAAGGAATCAGCGTTTTCTGGGTTTTTATGTTGATAAGACCCGATTTTCCGTCTTTGATAACAGTAACAAATGGCTCATACATGGCATTTATACCGGAGTAAATCACCGGAATAACCTGCAACTTCTTTCTCAGGTCAAACAGACCAAACTTCTTCTGATTCTGCAGGATAACGAAATCGTCAGCCCTTCGACCGAGGTTATCATACACCACCGGAATGATAAGGCTTTTACCTTTCACAGAATAAAGGCCCCACTTCCCGGCATTTCCCACTTCGCAATAGAGCATTTCTTCCTGCTCATAGAGATAGGCATCTTCAGCAATGGTATCAAACTGGATGGGGATGACCTGTACCCCCTTAAGGTTTAGCAGACCCATTTTCGACTTCGACTTCACCAGAAAGTATTGGTAGGAGTCAAGCAGAAACATCTCCGGCTCAAAATCTGGTGTAAGCACCATCCCTTTTTTGGTGATCAATCCATAAAGCCCATCCTTTTTCACCATGGTAACGTTTTGTACAAACGGAAGCAGGATATCTTCATAGGTTGGTACCACCACAATCTTTCCGGTGGAATCGACAATGCCGGTAAGCCAGGTGAGCTTTTTGGCCTTATTGAGCACTTTGAGCTCCTGATCTTTAAAAGGGCCTCCCTTAACGCTGAAAATCAGCGCATAACCGTCTGATAGCTTAGCTTCAAAATTCTCATACTTCGCAGGAAGTACAATCAGTCCAGCCTGATTCTTCAACCCGTACAAAGTAATGCTGTCTTTAGTTTCTTCAAAAGGAACCAACCCGTAATCTTTCCACGATTTCTGACCCATCAGGGAAACAGTAAGCATAAGCATAAATGCCAACATAAATTGCCTGATCATAAAAAAATTGATTAAGGTAAATATTGCCTGAGGCCGGGAGTTGAGAGCAACTCCTTTGCGGAGGTTAAGGCAAAGGTAATGGGATAATCAGTATTCTTTCTTCTTCTCAGAAAGAATTCCGGATTTTCTCTCTTCCTAACCGTTTGAGTGTGCGATAGTGGGATCGGAAAGCCTCCCCGAAGGTGTTGTACACATAGTAGGGCATGCCGAATTCACGGGTAGTGGCTTCCACGATAGCCGACAGTGCCGGGTAATGCACATGGCATACCCTGGGAAACAGGTGGTGTTCGACCTGGTAGTTCAGCCCACCCACATACCAGGTAATCAGACGGTTGCTTTTTGAAAAGTCGGCAGCAGAACGGAGCTGGTGCAACACCATCGAGCGCTCAACATGTCTTTCGGCGTCCGGTAGAGTCTGTTCAGGCCCATCCACTACATGGGCCATCTGAAAGATCAGGCTCATGATCACGCCCGACACCAGATGCATCAGCAAAAATCCCAGGACCACCTGATACCAGGTGAGTGGCGAGAAAAGGAGTGGAAACCCGAAAATAATGCCGAAGTACAGTATTTTCGACAGGATGAGCCAGCGCATGGACCGGTCGAAGATATGCTGTGAGATATTGGTGACACCCCGCTCCCGGTACTCTTTCCGTTTCCGCACATCGCCAACCACCATCGATATCGACATTAATGCATACAGGAACCAGCCATAGATGTGCTGATACCGGTGGTACCGGCGCAGGGGCGCGGCGTAGGCAAACCTGAGGATTGCGCGGCTGTTGATGTCCTCATCGCTGCCATAGATATTGGTGTATACATGGTGCAGCTTGTTGTGCTTGATTTTCCAGTTGTAGGCATCGGCTCCAAGGATGAAGATCATCATCCCCATAATCCTGTTCACTTCAGGATTATCCGAATAGGCATAATGGTTGGCATCGTGCATCACCGACATGCCGATTCCTGCCAGCCCGACCCCCATGATGGCGTACATCACCATGCACAGCCAGACAGGAAACCCTCCCGCAACGATCCCCACAAACGGAAGGATGTACATGGCTAACATCGCAGCCGATTTCAGGTGCATGATGCGGTTTCCGTACCTAGAAATCCCGTTGTCCCTGAAATAGGCATCTGCCCTGCCCTTCAGTGCATGGGTGAATTCAGCGTCGAGATGCTGGTTAAAGGTGATCCGGTAATCCATAAAATATAGTATTGGTTAGGGATGCCACAATGGTCAAAGATAAACCAATATCAGCCCGAAAATACAAACCCGGAGATTTTGAAGAAGATTGCTGAAAGATACTGTATAAAACAAGCCTAAGAGATCAGGGTCCTGAGGGCTTCGGCCAGCTTCTTCCCGGTCAGCCCCTTCCCTTCAACGGTCAGATCAGCCTGCAGGTACCAAGCCTCACGCTCCATCAGATGGGAAGCCACAAACTCCTGAAGATTATCGAGATGAGGTGTGAGCAGCGGCCTTGTCGGAGCCAGTATCTTAAGCCGGGATGCCAGCACTTCGGTAGGGAGCCGGAGATACACCACCCTGCCATGAGACTTCATGAACCTGAGATTCTCCTCAGAGCAGTAAGTGCCTCCCCCGGTAGCAATGATGGTATCAACCCCAGGCAAGGTTTCCATCAGCACACTACGCTCCTTCTGCCGAAAATAATCTTCCCCCTTTTGGCTGAATAACTCAGAAATGCTCATGCCGGCATCCTCTTCAATCAATTCATCCAGATCCATGAAGCCGTACCCCAGCCTCCTGGCTGCCAGTTTCCCGTAACGGCTCTTTCCGCTACCCATGTATCCGGTGAGGTAGATGATCATAAGTAGGAGTTAGGAGTTAGGAGTTAGGAGTTAGGAGTTAGGAGTTAGGAGTTAGGAGTTAGGAGTTAGGAGTTAGGAGTTAGGAGTTAGGAGTTAGGAGTTAGGAGTTAGGAGTTAGGAGTTAGG
>Ga0116154_10000674_pt1 | contig 36395 bp, 27 predicted proteins | sample AD_UKC030_MetaG_FD_89898 | JGI IMG/M metagenome (GOLD analysis project Ga0116154, IMG submission 89898) | Active sludge microbial communities of municipal wastewater-treating anaerobic digesters from USA - AD_UKC030_MetaG | ecosystem: Engineered > Bioreactor > Anaerobic > Digestate | place: USA... | reverse complement strand
GGTTAAGTGCGACACGTAACTGGCACTGCCCATGTGCAGCCGCTGGGCGATCCATTGCCGGGTCATCGGCGTCTGCCGCCGCAATTCGCGCGCCAGTTTGATCTTGCCGGGGGCGGCCTTCGGACGTTTCGCCAGGTCCCCTTCCGTCCATCCGGCCGCCGCGAGCCGCGCTTGCACCAGACCCTCGGCTCGTTGCTCGACGGTTTCATCGCGTTCACAAGCCAGTTCGTGCGGGCGGCCAGCGCGGCCCAGCTTTTCCGCGCAACCGTTCGTCCACCACAATGGACTTGTAGCGCCCGCTGAAGAGATTCCCGGCGTATTGATGCCGGCGATTGAACCGGCCGGTGTAGGTGCCCAAGAGCCATTTCATGCCGACGACCAAGTTGGGCTGGGGGGTTTCGGCCGCCAATTGAAAGTGGCTATTCATCAAACAATAACCAATCGGCAAGGTTCGATTCACTCGCACTTCTCACGAGATTTCTTGGCGGATCCGCTGGCTGCGGACGCGCCCGTCCCTCGATCATGGCGTTGGCATCGAGACTGCGCGGATAACAAGAAAGGAAACGCACCCTTGTAAAAGCTGCTACTCAAAACACGCTCATTTGTCAACTATTTAGATGCGACCCCTTTGCCCTTGATCAGTATGCGCCCCATTCGAGGCCGGCATCGATGAAGGCGCGGTAGTTGGCCTCTGTGGCGGGCGAAATCGGGACGGTGATCGGTGCCGCCGTCGGCATCAGGACGAATCCCCCGCCCTCTTTGGCCTGGGCCATCACCTGGCGTACCTCGGCGCGGATCTGGCCGGGCGTGCCGTTCTCGAGAAGTTTCAGCTCGAGGTTCCCCCAGACGGAAACGCGGCGCGCCTGACACCGGCGCTTCACTTCGTCCAGGCCGACGTCGCCGTCGGGCGGCGGTTCGCAGGGATCGATCCCGTCGCAACCGGTCTCGAGAATCATGTCGAGGACCCGGCCGATCTTCCCATGGCAATGCAGACGGACCTTGGCACCGCGGGAGTGGATCAGTCGCGTCATGGCCGTGACATGAGGCACGACGAACCGGCGGAACATGGCCGGCGGCAGGTACGGAGGCGTGAAATACTCCGGCCCGACGATCCGATAACAGTCCACCACGCAGCAGTCGAGCTGGCGCCGCAGGTTCTCCATCACACGCTCGGCGACGATCGCGACAGCCCGGGCGAAATGATCGGTCGCATCGAACGCCCACATCAGGAAGTCCTGGAAGGACATCAGGTCAGCAACCAGATAGGCGGGATCGCCGATCGACGCCATGATCAGCCCTTCGTCGCCGACCTCGGCGCGCACGCGCTCGAGGTCGGAGGCGTCGTAGCGGGCTGGCTCATATGGCACGCTCAGCGCCTTGTCGACCTCCTCGATGCTCTTGCACCAATGCTCGACCTGCCAGGTGGTATGGACATCCGGAGCGGTCTGCCGGACCGAGCGCAGGTCGCCCTTCGGCGTGTGGCAGATCCGGGTGGTGCGCTCGAACTCGCCCGTGTTCTCCGTGCGGCTTTCGATGGCGACGGGGAAATCGGATCCGAGGAACCGTTCTTCGCACGTGTAGCGGTCCGTTGTGGCGCGCGGGTTCCAGTTGGTGATGCAGTCGGTGTGAGCGCGGATGAGGTCCATCAGCCCGCGGTAGCTGGGCTGCTGGTTGTACCAGTCGAGACGGTTGCGCCCGGCCAGTTCGTACGTGTTGATGGGCACGCGATCCGCCACGCCCCCTTCAAACGCCACGAGCAGCCGACGCCGGCTTGTCCAGGTTGGACTCGGGGAAGCGGAGGCCATGCTCATTGGGCTGCGGACGGTTCCCTCCAAAGCCGGCGGATCACCCCGAGCAACACCAGGCCGCTGACCACGAACGACGCCAGGAGCAAGCCGCCCTGCAACAGCCGCCCGTAAAGAAACGCGCCCACAGTGAACAACGACAGCCAGATGGTTGCGCAGCCGGCGAACCATCCCAGCAGCGCCAGCGGAATGTTCTCGCGCGACCGCGCCGCATCCCCCTCCGGAATGCCGGCGGCTCGCCGCACGCGCCGCCAACCGGGGCCGAACGGGCTGACTTTCCGGCAGAACTCGACCAGCGTCTTTTCCTCAGTCGGGGGGCCGAAGAAAGCCACCAGAAGCCAACAGGCGGTCGTGGCCGTGATGGTGATCAGCAGGGCGTGATGTGTGCTCAGGGTGGCCAGCCCCTGGCTCTTGAGCACCAGCAATACGAGGGATACACCGAAGGAGCCGATCATGGCCGCCACTTCGCACCAGGCGTTGATCCGCCACCAGAACCAACGCAACAAATACAAAAGACCGGTGCCGGCACCCACCTGGAGCAGGATGTCAAAGGTATCCTTGGCCGACTCCAGGAGGTATACCATGCCGGAGGAGAGGATGAACAAACCCACGGTGGCGAGCCGGCCGGCGAGCACGTAGTGTTTCTCCGGAGCGTTCGTTCGCACGAACCGGCGGTAGAAATCGTGCACCAGATAGGACGATCCCCAATTGAGATGCGTCAGGACGGTGGACGAGTTGGCGGCGATCAGCCCCCCCACCATCAAGCCGATGAAACCGACGGGGAGGAACTTGAGCATCGCCGGATACGCAATGTCATGCCCTAGCAGTTTTGGATCCAGATTCGGAAACGCCTTCTGGATGTCCGACAATTGCGGGAACACCAGCAAAGAGCACAGACCGACCAGGATCCATGGCCAGGGCCGGAGAACATAATGCGCGAAATTGAAGAACAGCACCGCCCCCAGCGAGTCCTTCTCGGATTTCGAGGCCAGCATCCGCTGGGCAATGTAGCTGCCCCCGCCCGGCTCCGAGCCGGGGTACCACGTCGCCCACCACTGCACGGCCAGCGGCATCACGAACACCGCCAGGGCGAGATCCCAGTTCGTGAAGTCGGGCAGGAAATTGAGGTAATGCAGCGCCGCTTGGCCGTCGGGGGCGGGCATCGGCGCGGAGAGCTTCTCCACCAGGACTCCCAACCCGCCCACATGCTGCACGGCAAACCACGCCGCCGCAATCACTGCCGTCATCATCAGAAAGAACTGGATCATGTCGATCACGAGCACACCCCACAGGCCCGAGTGCGCCGCGAAGATCACGTTCAGCAGACCGCAAATCAGGAGCGTCTGCCAGCGGGGCAACCCGAAGAGCAGGTTGGCGATCTTGCAGGCTGCCAGGTTCACCGACGCCATGATGATGCAGTTGAAGAACAGCCCTAAATACACCGACCGAAATCCGCGCACCACGCTGGCTGCCTTGCCCGAATACCGGATCTCGTAGAACTCGAGGTCCGTCATCACCTCGGACCGCCGCCACAAACGCGCATAGAAAAAGACCGTGGCCACACCCGTCAGCACGAAGGCCCACCAAACCCAGTTGCCGGCGACGCCGTGGCGCCGGACGATGTCGGTCACCAGGTTCGGCGTATCGCTGCTGAAAGTGGTGGCGACCATCGACAGTCCGGCCAGCCACCAGGGCGCGGCGCGGCCCGAGACGAAAAACTCGGAGGTGCTGCGGCCGGCGCGTTTGCCGAAGAACAACGCCGGCATGAAGCAGATCAACAACGAAGCAACGACTATCAGCCAGTCAATCCATTCCAGTTTCATATGTCATCGAAAGGGATGGGAACCGGGAATCACAGCCGCTCACGGGCTAGCGGAACCGCATCCAGAACGACGGTTTCAAACGGCCGCAGCTCGAACTGCACGGGCACGCCCGCCCGGACGGCGACCGCCGGCTTGCGCGCGTCCTCGGCCCACGGGCTTGTCAGCGTGAACGCCCCGGCGGCGCCCGCCGGCAATTCAAAGGCGCGTCCGACATCGAGCGCGAATTCGCGCGTCTCATCGTCGGGATTGCGCAGCAGGATGATCCCCTTGCGCAGACTCCACGAAGCATAGCCATAGACCTCGAGCTTGCCGGGATCGCCGCCGATCCAGTGCGTGTCCGCGAGCACATCGCGGTTGGAACGCGACCACTGGGCGGCTTCCGCCAGCACGCTCCAATCTTCGGCCGTAAGTTTGCCCGGCTGCAGATAGAGTTCCTGGAGGCTGGTCCCGCCGCCGAAGAACGCCCGCGCGTCGTCCTTGAACCCGGCGGAGTTGAAGGCGGGATCGCCCGCCGGACCATGGCGAGAGTAGGCAACGCCCTGGGTCATCAGCGCGTTAAGCGGAAAGAGCGGGGCTTTGCTGACGATATTGCGATACACCTCCCGGTCGCGATAGGTGAGCCACTGCTGCTGCGAGGAGCCCTTGCCCGTGCGGCCCATGTCGCCGCCCTGGCGCCACACGGAGTCCGCATACCGCAGCCAGAACGGCGACGGCCAGGAGCCGGTGGTGAAATTGATGAAGAGGCTCGGATCCTCCTCCCGCAGCTCGAGCATGAGCCGGCGCATCGCCTCGGTGTCGCGGATGTACCCGGCGCCGCCGCTGGCATACATGCCCGCTGCGATGCCATCGAACTTGAAGTGGTTCACGCCGTACTGCCGGATCATCGTCACACACGATTGTTTGAAGGCGGCGTAGTACCTCGGCCCGGCCAGCGAGAATCCGGTGGCATTGGTCTCGAAACCCTGCGCGTGTCCGAACTGAAGCCGCTGTTGCTTCGGCTTGCCATACCCGCCAAACGGGGACAGCCATACGCCCAGACGAGTGCCCTGTTGCCGGCAAAGCTCGGCCAGGGGCGCGAATCCATTGGGAAAGCCGCGATGGAAATGCCACAGCGTCTTCGGATCGTCCCAGCCATCATCGAACACCATGGCATCCAAAACCACGCCGTGCGGCCGGATCAGGCGTTCGCCAAACAGGCGTATCGCTTCGATGCAGTTGGTCTCGTTCATCGCGAAGGGTTCCCACGCGGTGTCGTACCACGAGTTGTAATGCAGATAGGGGCGGTAGGGATGCGCCCGCTCGTGTTCGACATAGTCCAGGAACATCCGGCGCATCTGCCCTTCGGGCGCCACCCCGACAACCAGGCTGGCCTTCAACGTTTCTCCCCGGCGAAGCGACGCTTGACGAGGCAGCCGGCAGACCACCTCGCCAGTCCCGGCCGAAACCCGGTTCGCGGCCATCGGATCTTCGCAGCCGAGGAAGAACGATCCCGCAGCCACTGGCGAACCGTCCACGCTCCCTGCCGTGGCGGCTCCAGGGATTGGCTGCTGGCACCAGACGATCTCCAGCAGGTCGAGATCCCCCTCGAGCGCGGCGATCTCAATTTCCTGGCGCACATAGCTGGTGCCATCGAGTGCGAGCGCCCGCCAGGTTGCCCGCATTCGGCCATCACGAGCGGTCATCGACATTTCAATCTTCCAACCGGAGGTTCGTTCCGCGAGCCGGGAGGCGGCCGCCTGAGCCCGCAACGGCTGGATCCTGGGCGTCCCAGTCAAACGCATCTCCGAAGCCCGGCAGCTCGCGCCATCATCGAACGTCACCTGAAACACCTCGCCCGTCAGGGCCAGCGAACGGCCGCTCCACGCGTCGCAAAAGAGGCCGCTCCCTAAACCGCGCTCGGAAAAGCTCCACGTGGCGGACACGACACGGTTGCTCAGGCCAACCACACCGCCGTAACTCCAGGCATGCACCGGGCCAGGATCAACCCCGGTCGAATCGTGGAGAACCGTCCTATTCGACTCGGGATCGGCTGCGGCGCCCCGGGCCGCGCCCCCTGTCCACCCAAGGATGGACAGGCCGGCCAGCAGGCGAAGTAGTCCCCGTGAACTCATACCCATCGGTTTGGTTGCACGGCCGAAGCATGCCCGGAAAAGGGAGGCCATTTCAATGCCCGATTGGCCAATCGCATGGGACCTTCCCCGTTCGCGAGATCTGGCGGTGTCACCCGGCGCTCGACGGCATGGGCACAATCGAACCGAATCCGCCGGCGCTGTTCCGGCGCAGGCCCATCACCGCCAGAATACGGTACCACAACGAACGGAATCGCCTCGGGCGATTCACCACGAGCGGCTGGGGCGTCGCAGCCGTTTCCAAGCTCGCCACGAACAGCGCAAGCTCCGCCTCCTGCCACCGGAGCAGGACGTGGGCAAGGTCTTCCCGAGGCTGACATTGCGCGTCGGATTGGATCAGCAATCCGCGGGCGATCCCTCGGGTGCGAAGGAAATTCGCCGAAGGAAAATCCTGCGGAAACACCATCCAACGATTGTCGAAGCGGCCGGGCGATGCATCGGCCGCAGGCGGTTGCCGACGCGAATCCAGGAGAAACGCCGGCGGTGCATCGTCGGCCAGATTGCATCGGGCCAGGATGCGCGCGCCGGCCGACAACCATGCCAGGATCGGATCGTTGTCGACAAGCGCGACGGGCCCGATGCTCGACGCTTGCGGACCTCGCGCGCCATTGAACAATGGCACCGGCCGAAATCCCTGTTCCACCAAGGCAAGGCCCGCCCGCACCGCCTCCGCGGATGGCAGGTCCAGCACGACGGCCATCGGCTGATCCGCGCGCAGGTCCACCCGGAGTAGCGGTTCCGCATCGAGATCCAGCGCCGGCGCCGCGCTCGTCTCGGCAAAGAGAACCGGCTTGGCCCAACTCGACCAAACCGCCGATGGCGGCGCCCAAAGATCAAATAGTTCCGACGGATTCATGGGATTTCGATTTGGCGGATGCATCCACAACGTGAGAAGACCTCTCGACCAGCACCGCGGCATCGCGCGCAGCGTGGTCGATGAGCGGCCGAGCCGCGACTCGCCCGTAAATACCCGCAGCTTGGCCATCGATGACATAAACACCCAAACAGATATGCCACGGCTGGCCGTCCACCCTCACCGACAGCGGGATGAACCGCTTCTGTGCCACCCAATGCCGCGCTCCCCAGCGAACACCCCGCCGGATGGCCCGCCAATCCCTCGCGGCAGTTACGCCGGCGATCCCGACCAGTTCGCCCACGCGCCCCAGGGCCGGCTTCAGCACCCAGTCCGAGTCCAACCCCGGATCGACATCGCGCGGATCCCGGGTTTCCGGAAGCAGCCGCTGCCAAGTGGGCGCCTTGATCCCGAGATCATCCATCACCAGCGGCCATCGCTTGCTCTGCGTCAGCAAGGCCGTGGCTCGATTGCACAACGGGGTGCGTGTCGCGCCAAAAAAATGCCGCCACTCGACACCCCGCCCCAGGTTCGGAAGCCACTCCGCCGGGTAAAAGCGAAACACAAAATCCGCTGGGCCGGTCCACCAGTCGGTCTGGATGAACGCGCGCCCTTCCTGCCAACGAATGTGGTCCGGGCCAACCAGCACGGCGTGATACCCCTCCCGCTGCAACCCGCGTGCGAGATATATCATCACTTGGCGGTCGTCGGTGTACGCCGTGGCATGCACCATCGCCACCGTGCCGCCCGGCGGAAGCCGGTCTCGAATCCGCTGCACCAGCAACCGTGCCGGATCCGCTGCCAACGTCCCCTCCGGAACATGTTCGGCAACAAGCGCGCTCCAGCCAGCGGCTTCGTTGTAGCCACCGGGCACATCGCTGTTGACCTCGGAAACACGCCATCCATTGGCGGTCGGATGGAAATCAAACCGCATCACCCGCACGGATGGGCAGCTTTCTTCGCCATTTCTGGCGTGGCGATCCTTGAGCGCCTGAGCCAGCGCGTTTCGAATCGGAAGCGAGAGCGCCAGATCGCGATGCAGATCCGGGCGCCGTGCCAGCGCCTCCTCCAGCATCACAGTCTCCTCGGCCAGCGCCTCCGCCAGCGCCGCCAGATCATGCCATGCCGATTGTTGCAAGACCACCGCCACCGGCGCAAGTGTATCGACATCCTCGACCTGGGGATCCCATTTGCAGCATTCGAAGATCGCGCGGCGGCGCAACTCCCGGTGGCAATCGGGCGACAGCGAGTGAACCGCCCGCCATGGAATGTCGCCGTTCATTGTCACCACGCCCACATCACCACGATCCCCGCCCCGACGTATACCAGCGCCGGCAAACCGCCCGACGTTGCCAGAGCCAGCGATCCATTCCGAAACTCGGGCGCGCACGAACGCTCGATGATCACCCCCACCCCTGCCAACGCCGCCGCGGGCCACGCCATCCGGCCAAAGTCCGCCAGCGTGGCAGCCGCCGAGACCCAGTCTCCCGCCGCCGCCCGGCCAAGCATGAGACCGGCGCCGACGAGGAATCCCGCGGCCCGCACCCCGGCGGCGCAATCGCGATCAACAGTCACCTTCTCGATCAGACGCGATCCCAGATGCGCCATCCACCACAACAACATCAGCGTGGCGGTCGACAACAAACCCGAAAAGAGCACCACCCACCAACCGGGACCATTGCCCACATTGGCGCCCGCGAAACAGCACGTCCCGCCGATCAACGCTCCGCTGACCGCCCATGCCGCCGCATCGTTGCCCCGCTCGAGTACGTCGTCGCGGACGCTCAAGCCCGCCAAAGGCAGCGGCAGCCGGAACAATCCCAGCCACGCCATGCCGATCACCATGTAAAAAATCATATACGCCGGATCCGTTCGCACATCCTCCGCGGACCAACGCGCCAGCACGACATACAGGAGCAAGGCGCAAACCAGTGGAACCAGCGCCAGCGGCTGCCGCCATCCGCGCGGACGCACCGCTCGTCCCACCACCCTCAGCGCGTAATACCAGCTCATCCACGAGCCGATCCCCACCAGGATCCCGACGATCAGGGCGAAGGCTTCGTCACCTGAATATTTATCGAACATAGCAGCGAGCCCTTTGGACAGTCCATTGATACGCCGGCGGTGATTACAAAAAAAGGGCTCTGTTTATAATGCTAGCGAGGCTTTACCTCAGACCAGCGAGGCCGTCCCCAGTTCCCGCACAACGAGCTTCGACGAGGATTTACAATGGAAATGGGGTATCCATTTGACGCAAGCGACCCCAACAGGTAGTGTGGGGCGATATGCGCACGGAAGTTCCGCCGGTTGCAGGGCAGGAACAACCGCCAGATCGTCGGACATGAGCCCAATGGGTAGGGGTTACTTGCGCCATATGGATACCCCGCTTAGAATATTATGAAGCGGAGCCGGCAGGTTGAAAGCGCTCTGGCAGGCGGGTTGGCGGCTTGGATTTCAACCTCTCTTCTTCCCGCGGCGGACGTCACGATCAACGAGATCATGGCGGCTCCTTCCGAGCGTCAAATTCATTGGCCGACGGCAGGCGTGGCGCGGATCGGGATTGGTGCAGCGTGGCTGGATCCGGCGTTCGACAGCTCGGGCTGGCAATCGGGCGCAGGCCCGTTCGGCTATGGCTTCGACGATATCCGCACAGATCTTGGACGGGAGATGCAGGGGCTGGCTCCCTCGCTATATTTGTGCCTTCATTTCCCGGTTTCCGGCGACCAGGCGGCTTCAGGCGATCCGGTCGAGTTCGTTGTTGATTATGACGACGGATAGGCCGCCTACTTGAATGGCCGGGAATTCGCCAGGCGCAATCTCGGCGGTCCCGGGGGATTTGTCTTTCACGATCAAACCGCCTTCAACGGGCGGTTTGGGACTGGCCCGGAACGGGTTGCGGCCGGTGCGGCGCGAGACTGGTTGCGCGCCGGCGACAATGTGCTCGCCGTCCAAGCGCATGATCGCCGGCTGGCCAACGACGCGCGATTCAAGTTCCTTGGCGCGCTGCAGACCGTCTCCGAACACCCGGAGGTCCTGATCTCTTCGAACGATGTCTGGCAGTATTTCGTCGGCCAAACCGAGCCGTCCGGCGGGATCGCGGATCCCAGCATATCGAGAAACCCCGAATTTCACGATTGGATCGAGCTGCACAACCGGAGTGCGGAAGCGGTGTCGATCGAGGGATGGTCGCTCACGGATCAAGCGGATGGGAAGGGGCGTTGGATATTTCCCGCGCTTTCGGTGCCTGCCGGCGGTTACGTGCTGGTGCTGGCATCCGGGGAAGATGTCCGCGACCCGCTTGCCCCGTTTCTGCACACCCACTTCAAGCTGGATGCGGGCGGGGAATACTTGGGACTCTACAACAATTCCGGACAACTCGCCACAGGGTGCTGTTTATGCCAAGCCGATCGTGCTGGCATCTTCCACCCGGATCAAAGCGCGCGTCTTCTTGAATGAGCAACGGAGCCCGGTCACGGAGGCCGCCTTCGCCGCCCCAAACCAGTCCGGAGCTGGCCATCTCCGAGATCATGTATCACCCGCCTGACAGCGAAGACATCAGCGGAACCCGGCTCGAGTTCATCGAGCTCAGGAATGTGGGAGCGGGAGTGGTGTTGACCTGGCACAATCGCTGGACCCTGCAGAGCTCCGAAGATCTACACGCCTGGGCGGATGTTCTGAGCACCGGCAGCCCGTTTCACGTCTCGATCGGCGCGGAGCCAATTCGGTTCTGCAGGCTGCGCCACCCGCAGCCGCTCGCCGCCGCAAAAGCAATCGGATCAATTTTATTTCATTCAGAATGAGCCGTTGCGAGAAGCTCGGAGTCTTCCCGCTTGTGCCCGGATCCATTGGCCGCTATCAACTTCGCCATGGATCCGGACCGATCGCCCTCGACGCCCACTTCCAATCCTGCGCCGCTCCTGGCCCGGTGCTTCGTCGCCCTGCCCCTCGATCCGGCAATCCAATCCGCTCTCGCTCAAGCCCGGGAACAGTGGCGCCGCCATCTCTCGGGCCCGGCCATTCGATGGGTCCCCCCCGGCCAGCTCCACCTCACGCTCCGGTTCTTCGGCAATGTCTTGGTTTCCGATCTTCCCGCCATCGCCGCCGCCGTCGAATCCGCCACCCGCAACTGCCCTCCCTTCCAGCTCGAACTCGATCGGTCCGGCTGCTTCCCGAACCATCGACAGCCCCGAGTGATTTGGATCGGCCTGAGCGGCGAAATCGACAGGCTCGCCCATGTCCAGCAGACGATTGCCGAGCACACTCGCGCCTGGGGCGACTCCACCGAAAACCGCACCTTTCACCCCCACCTGACCGTCGGACGCATCAAGGATTTCCGCCCGCCCCCGCTCGGTCGCTGGCTCGAATCGCTTGCCCAATGCCGCGTGCCGGAGCCGAAATCCTGGTCCGCCGACCAAATCCTCCTGATCGAAAGCCGCCTCTCCCCCGCGGGGCCGGACCACATCACGCGAGCTGTCATCTCGCTCTCCCCCCCTTGAGCTGTTGGCTAGAACCGATGGCTTTTCGCCCATGGATGCGCTACAGTGCTAACAAGCGGAGCCATGGTGACGCACCCGAACAACCGCGGCCAGAGCCAAGGAGATCGTCTCCTGTCGATTCCCCATGCCCTTCGCGCCGCCTTCACCCTGATCGAACTCCTCGTCGTCATCGCCATCGTGGCCATTCTCGCCAGCCTGCTCTTGCCCGCTCTCTCCCGAGCGAAATCCAAAGCCCGGATGATGTCATGCCTCGGCAATATCAAGCAGCTCGATCTCGTCTGGTTCATGTACGCCGATGACCAGAACGATCGGCTCGCACCCAACGGTTTCGGCACCGCCGCCTCCCTCAACGGCCACCGGCTCTGGACTGTCGGCGACGAACACATCAATCCACCCTCCTTCACCAACCTCGATTACCTGATCAACCCCCAATACGCAGCGTTTGCCCCTTACCTGCGCAACCCCCAGATCTACAAGTGCCCCTCCGACCGCGGCACCGTTCCCATCGGCGGCCAGGAATTCCACCACGTCCGCAGCTACGCACTCAACTCCTACCTCAATTGGGAGCAGCCCGCGTTCACTTTCAATAGCGCCCGGCATTGGAACTTCCGAAAAAGCTCGCACCTGGCATCGGCAAAGCCTTCCCAGATCCTCCTCTTCGTCGATACCTCCCCCGGCAATATCTGCCACTCCGCCTTCGTCATCCGACTCAGCCCCGGCGGCCAATTCTACCATCTCCCGTCCGTCGAGCATGACCAGCGGGGGGTCGTCTCCTTCGCCGATGGCCACGCGGAAAGCCATCGCTGGGTCGATCCCCGCACGCTCGCCAACGCGCGCGGCAAGTGGATCGATAACCATTGGACCCTGTGGGAGCCCGGCAATCCCGACCTCGAATGGCTCCAAGCACGCGCCTCGGCTCCCCAGGCGGATTCGCCTTGAATCGCAGCCGCGCCCCGCGGCATCGGATCCGCCCCTACCCTCCTGTCCCGCCCGCGCAATGCCGCCGCATCCCCTCCTCCAATGCCTTATACAGCGCGCCCGCATCGTTCAAATGACGATGGGCGCCCGCCCCGATGACCCATGCGAAACCGTCCCCGTAAGCCGGACCGTTCCCCACACACGCATGGACTCCGCTCTCCCGGATCTGCCGCTCTGCTTTCGCCACCACATCCTGCCGATCGCCGTCCACCTCGTATTTCCATCCCACTCGCCAGGCATCGGGGAACCACTCCTTCAATCGGTTGATCACCTTCGGCGTCGGCTGCAGCTCCATCCAGATCGCCCCTCCCTGCGTCGCGATCTTCTCCCCCTTCACCCCGCACCAACGCCCTGCACCGTCCCACCGCCCCACTAATCCCACCGCAAAATCGCTCACCGCCGCTGCGTGAAATACCGCGTCCACCGGCTTCCCAGCCCACGCCTCCAGCTTCGCCGCCAAATCCGATCCCGTGGTGAATTCATGGCACCGGACCGCTCCGATCCATGCCCGAAAGACCGACATCTCCCCAAGCAGCAGATCCACGCCGTGACCGCGCCCCGCCAGGTAATTCGCCAGACCGACTCCGAGCCGGCCCGTCGACCGGTTCGTGAGCCGGCGCACCCGGTCCACGGGCTCATAGGTCGGTCCCGCTGTGATCAAGCACTTCACTCGTATAAATGACAGAACATTCCGTCCCTCAACTTCGGCTCGAACCACGTGCTCTTCGGCGGCATCACACCCCCGGCATCCGCCACCGCCATCAGTTGCTTCACCTCGGTCGGATGCATCGAAAAGGCTGCCGCGTATTCCCCACGATCGACCAGCCGCTCCAGTTCGCCTGTGCCCCGGATCCCTCCGATGAAACCGATCCGGTCGCTCGTCCTCGGATCCGCTATCCCCAGCACCGGCGCCAATACCTGCTGCTGAAGCCTGCTCACGTCCAGTCCCTCCACCGCATCGCTCCCCTCCCCGCTCGAATCCCGCCACCGCATCCTCCACCAGGTTCCTCCTGCGTAAATCGACACCTCGCCCCGCCCCGCCGGCACTGGGCTGCCTCCACGGCTGACTTCAGCCGCCCCCTCCAGCCGCCCCATGAACCCATCCACGGTCAGCCCATTCAAGTCTTTCACCACACGATGATAAGGAAGGATGCGAACCTGGTCGTCAGGAAAAATCACGCTCAGAAATCCGCCTGCCTCCGCCGCCATGCCGCGCTTCCGATAAATCCCCACCGCCGCCGCCGAACGATGGTGCCCGTCAGCAATATAAAGCGCCGGCATCCGCCTGAATGCTCGCTCGACTTCCCCAATCTCCTCCTCATCCGAGATGACCCAGGCGCTGTGCCCCACACCATCCGCCGCCACAAAATTCGCCGCCGGCCCCGTCTCGAGTCTCTTCCGCGCAATCGATCGTAACCCGCTGTCCGCCGGGTGGATCAAAAAGGCAGGCCCCGTCTGGGCGCCCACGCTCTCCAAATGCCGCATACGGTCTGCCTCCTTGTCGGGCCTCGTCAATTCATGGCGCTTGATCACCCCTTCGAGATAGTCGTTGCAGCTCGCCAACCCCACCCATCCAACCTGCTGATGTTGCCCCATGACCTGCCGATATAGGTAATAGCAGGCCCGGTCATCCCGGTAGAGCACGCCCTCCTTCAACATTCTTCTAAACTGCTCGGCCGCAGACTTATACACTAATTCACTCCCCGGATCCACCCTGCCCGCAAATCCGATCTCCGGCCGGCTCACCCGCAGAAAGCTCCAGGGACGTCCTTCCGCCATCTGCCGCGCCTCGTCCGCCGACATCACATCATACGGCAGATCGCATATCTCCGCCGCAATGTCCGCCCTCGGTCGCACCGCCCTAAATGGTCTCACTCGTGCCATATAGCCTCGATGGCCCGCAATTTACCCCCTTGCCCACCCCAAGCGCACGAAAAAATCAGCGCCGCAAGTGGCTCGCTGAAAAAGACAATGAAACAATCAGATAAAATTCGCATTTTTGGCTTGCTACCACAACATGTAGTGCTAGCGTTTCGACACTGCCCTACTAAATGGGGTGACTGCTTGTCGACGGCAGGCTGTCAATAATCCATGGCGTGGGGATTTGCTGACTGGTTTTCAGCCAAAAGAAATGCTTTTTTCTGTCCGTCGCTGGATTTGTTAACTGTGCCGCTTTAACCTGGATCTGATTATGATTGACGCCCGTGATGGTCTCATGACGCCACCGAAATCCAATCCTCGACATCGTTCTGCCAACAAAAGCGTCCTCGCCCAGAAACGATTGAAAAGCCAATCCCGCAAACCGGGTTTGACCATCCCCCGGGTCTTCAGCGATCCCAACATCAAACCGTTCGACCAGGTCCAGTGGGATCGCCGTGACGCGGTCATCAAGGACGAGAACAACAAGGTCATCTTTCGCCAAGACCAGGTCGAGATCCCCAAATCATGGTCCCAGCTGGCCGCCAACGTCGTGGTCTCGAAATATTTCTACGGCGAGCAGGGCACACCCGAGCGCGAAACGTCCGTCCGCCAACTGATCCATCGCGTCTGCCGCACCATCGCGGACTGGGGCGTTCACGACGGCTATTTCTCCAAAGCCGATGGCGAGGTCTTTTACGAGGAGCTGGTGTGGCTTTGCCTCAACCAGTACGGCGCATTCAACTCGCCGGTCTGGTTCAACGTCGGCCTCTACCACCAATACGGCATCGGGCAGAAGTCCGCGCCCGGCAATTGGTATTTCGACTCGCGGAGCGCCCAGGCCCAGCGTGCCCCCTCCCAGTACGTCAAACCCCAGTGCAGCGCCTGCTTCATCCAGTCCGTCGATGATAACATGGAGTCCATCATGCGCCTCGCTCATAGCGAAGCCATGCTCTTCAAGTTCGGCTCCGGCACCGGCACCGACCTCACACCCATCCGCTCCGCCAAGGAGAAGCTCAGCGGCGGCGGCCGGCCCAGCGGCCCCCTCTCCTTCCTCAAGGTCTATGACCAGGTCGCCAATGTCGTCAAGTCCGGCGGCAAAACCCGCCGCGCCGCCAAAATGAACACCCTCCGCGACTGGCACGGAGATATCGAGGAGTTCATCGACGCGAAGCAGATCGAGGAGAAGAAGGCCTGGGCCCTCATCGAGCAAGGCTACAACGGCTCCTACAACGGCGACGCCTACAGCAGCGTCATGTACCAAAACGAAAACCTCTCCGTCCGCGTCAGCGACGAGTTCATGCAGGCCGCCCTCGACGGCAAGGAATGGTGGACCCGCGCCGTCACCACCGGCCAGCCCCTCGAGAAAAAAGACGCCCGATCCCTCCTGCGCAAGATCGCCGAAGGCACCCACATCTGCGGCGACCCCGGCATCCAATACGATGGCACCATCCAGCGGTGGCACACCTGCCGGGGCACCGAGCCCATCCACTCCACGAACCCTTGCTCCGAATACGTCTTCCTCAATAACACCGCCTGCAACCTTGCCTCGCTCAATCTCATGAAGTTCAAGCAAGACGATGGCCGATTCGATGTCCCCCGCTTCCAGGCCGCCGTCCGCATCTTCATCACCGCCCAGGATATCCTCGTCGACAATGCCAGCTACCCCACACGCGAGATCGCCGAGAACTCCCACATCTTCCGGACCCTCGGCCTGGGCTACGCCAACCTCGGCTCCCTCGTCATGAGCTACGGGCTGCCATACGACTCCGACGACGCCCGCGCCCTCGCCGGCGCCATCACCGCCATCATGACCGGCCAGGCCTACGCACACTCCGCCCGCCTCGCCGCCATCGAGGGCCCATTCCCCGGCTACCTCGATCCCCGCTGCAATGGCGTCCCCCGACCCCGCGCCGCCAACAATGTCCAATCCATGCTCCAGGTCATCCGCATGCACCGCCAGGCCGTCGATTCCATCCACCCCAGCCAGGAGTTCGGCTGCCTCCAAACCGACGCCCGCCAAATCTGGGACCGCGCCCTCGAGCTCGGCCTCGAACACGGCTACCGCAATGCCCAGGTCTCCGTCCTCGCCCCCACCGGCACCATCGCCTTCTTCATGGATTGCGACACGACCGGCATCGAGCCCGATATCGCCCTCGTCAAGTACAAGCTCCTGGCCGGCGGCGGCACGCTCAAGATCGTCAACCGCATGGTCCCCGAAGCCCTCCAGCGCCTCGGCTACTCCCCCGGCGCCATCGCCCAGATCGTCGATCACATCGATCGACACGACACCATCGAGGACGTCGACGAAGAGGGCCGCACCATCCCCAGCGGCCTCCAGCCCCAGCACCTCCCCGTCTTCGATTGCGCCTTCGTTCCCTCCAAGGGGAAACGATCGATCGGCTACCTCGCCCACCTCCGCATGATGGCCGCCGCCCAGCCCTTCATCAGCGGCGCCATCTCCAAAACCGTCAACCTCCCCCGCGAATCCACCGTCGAGGATATCCAGGATACTTACGTCCAAGCCTGGAAAATGGGCCTCAAATGCGTCGCCATCTACCGCGATGGCTCCAAACGCTCCCAGCCCCTCAATACCCGCGCCGCCTCCGACACCACCGCGATCGCCCCCGCCGCCGAAACCGCCGCCCGCATCCAGCAGCTCGAGTCCGTCCTCGCCCAGCTCCAGGAGAAGGTCGGCAAGCCCATCCGCCGCCGCCTCCCCGAAACCCGCCGCGCCATCACTCACAAGTTCGAAATCGCCCGGCATGAGGGCTACCTCACCGTCGGCCTCTTCGAGAACGGCCAGCCCGGCGAGATCTTCATCACCATGGCCAAGGAGGGCTCCACCATCGCCGGGCTCATGGACTGCGTCGCCACCCTCACCAGCATGTCCCTCCAATACGGCGTCCCCCTCGAGGACCTCGTCCGCAAGTTCGCCCACCAGCGGTTCGAGCCGTTCGGTTTCACCAGGAATCCCGATATCCACAACGCCTCCTCCATCATCGACTACGTCTTTCGCTGGCTCGCCTTCCAGTTCATCCCCGGCTACCGCGAGGCCAATACCCCGACCACCCAACAGCCCGACCTCGCCATCCCCGGGCTCCAGGAGGAGATGAAGAAAAACGTCAACCGATCCGTCCCCGATCTCCCCCTCGCCGAGGAGAACGAGGAGGTCATCGATCTCCCCCCCCAGCCCAATACCCCGGCGCTCAGCCTCAGCTCCACCCATACCGCCGACGATCCCGCCGCCCGATTCCAGCTCGATGCCCCCATCTGCCCGACCTGCGGCCGGATCACCGTCCGTTGCGGCGCCTGCTACCGATGCCTCAACTGCGGCGATAGCCTCGGCTGCTCCTAGGGTCCCAACGGCTCTGACTCGACGCGCAAACCGCCCCGCCATCGCGATATTGCCCAAGGGCTCGCCCACCCCTCGCGAGCCCAGATCCTGGCGCGACCAGCCCCGCCCCGCGCCCGATTCCTGCAATTTCCAGATTGACGGGCCGGCTCCTTGAATTATCTTCGTATCCTGATACGTTAATATATCGACTGCACGAACACCGCCCCATGAGCAAACGACTCATCTTCTCCTCGGAATCGGTCGGCGAAGGCCACCCCGATAAAGTCTGCGACCTCATCTCGGACTCGGTCCTCGACGCTTGCCTCGCCGATGACCCCCAAAGCCGGGTCGCGTGCGAGTGCTATGCCAAAAGCAATATCGTCGTCGTCGGCGGCGAGATCACCACCCGCGCCCAGCCCGATTACAGCACGATCGTTCGAAGCGCGATCCGCGAGATCGGCTATGTCCACGAAGAGGACGTCTTCCACGCCGACAAGGTGTTCATCATGAACGTGATCACTCGGCAAAGCCCCGATATCGCTCAGGGCGTCGACGCCCGCTCCGCCGTTGGCAAACAAACCGCCGAGCAAGGCGCCGGCGATCAGGGGCTGATGTTCGGTTACGCCTGCCAGGAAACCCCCGAGCTGATGCCCGCCCCCATCATGTTCGCCCACCGGCTCGGGCGCGAGCTCACCCGCATCCGCAAAGCCGGCGTCGTCCGCTGGCTGCGCCCCGACGCCAAAAGCCAGGTCTCCGTCGCCTATGAGGACGGCCAGCCCGTCCGCGTCACCAACGTCGTCGTCTCCACCCAGCACACCCCCGACGTCCGACACCGCACCATCCGCGACTTCATCGTCCGCGAGGTCATCCGAAAGGTCATCCCCGCCGACCTGCTCGATCGGAAGACCGAGTTCTTCGTCAACCCCACTGGCCGGTTCGTGGTCGGCGGGCCCCAGGGCGATACCGGCCTCACCGGGCGAAAGATCATCGTCGACAGCTACGGCGGCATGGGCCGCCACGGCGGCGGCGCATTCAGCGGAAAAGATCCCTCCAAAGTCGATCGCAGCGCCGCCTACATGGGCCGCTATGTCGCCAAGAACATCGTCGCCGCCGGCCTCGCCTCCCGAGCCGAAATCCAGTTCGCCTATGCCATCGGCTATCCCGATCCCGTCTCCGTCTCCGTCGACACTTTCGGCACGGGCGTCGTCAGCGACGAAGCGATCGCCCGCGGCGTCCAGGAAGTCTTCAGCTTCAAGCCGGCCCGGATCATCAAGCAGTTGAATCTGCTTCGCCCGATCTTCGCCCGCACGACCAACTACGGCCATTTCGGCAAGACCCGCGACCTGGACGTGTTCACCTGGGAGAAAACCGACCGCGTCGATGATCTCCGCAAGGCCTGCCGTTAACGCCGGCCAACCATCACCCACCCATCTACATCAGCCATGAACGCAACCACCCAGAAAAACAGAGCCCCGGCCGATTACTCCGTCCGCGACATCAAGCTGGCCGAGTGGGGCCGAAAAGAGATCGCTGTCGCCGAACACGAGATGCCCGGGCTCATGGCCGTCCGCACTCGGTACGCCCCTTCCCGCCCGCTCGAGGGCGTCCGCATCACCGGCTCGCTCCACATGACGATCCAGACGGCCGTCCTCATCGAGACGCTGCACGAGCTCGGCGCCTCGGTCCGCTGGGCCAGCTGCAACATCTTCTCGACCCAGGACCACGCCGCCGCCGCCATCGCAGCCCGCGGCATCCCCGTGTTCGCCTGGAAAGGCGAAACCCTTGAGGATTACTGGCAATACACCTACCAGGCGATCAGCCACCCCGGCCAGAAAGGCCCCCAGCTCGTCGTCGATGACGGCGGCGACGCCACGCTCCTCATCCATAAAGGCTACGAGCTCGAGGAAGGCAGCGACTGGATCCGCACCCCGTCCGCCAGCAAGGAGGAACAGGTCATCAAGGACCTTCTCCAGAATATCCACCGCGATAATCCTTATCGCTGGCATGAGATCGTCAAGGAATGGCGCGGCGTCTCCGAAGAGACCACCACCGGCGTCCACCGGCTCTACAAGATGATGGAGGATGGCCGGCTTCTCGTCCCCGCCATCAATGTCAATGACTCGGTCACCAAGTCCAAATTCGACAACCTCTACGGATGCCGCGAATCCCTCGCCGACGGTCTCAAGCGCGCCACCGGCGTCATGATCGCCGGCAAGGTCGCCGTCGTCTGCGGCTACGGCGACGTCGGGAAAGGCTCTGCCCATTCGCTGCGCGGCTTCGGCGCCCGCGTGATCGTCACCGAGGTCGATCCCATCAACGCCCTCCAGGCCGCCATGGAGGGCTTCGAGGTCACCACCATCGAGGAAACCCTCGGCCTTGCCGACGTCTACGTCACCTGCACCGGCAACTGCGAAGTCATCACCCTCGAGCACATCCTCCAGATGAAGGATCAGGCGATCGTCTGCAACATCGGCCATTTCGACAACGAGATCCAGGTCGATCGCCTCAACGCCGCCCCCGGTGTCCGCAAGCTCAACATCAAACCCCAGGTCGATCAATACACCCTCCCCGATAACCGCCAAATCTACCTCCTCGCCGAAGGACGCCTCGTCAACCTCGGCTGCGCCGCCGGACACCCCAGCTTCGTGATGTCGAATTCCTTCTCCAACCAGGTCATGGCTCAGCTGGACCTCTGGAACAATCGCGCCTCCTATTCCCCCGGCGTCTACCGCCTCCCGAAAAAATTGGACGAGGAAGTCGCCCGCCTTCACCTCGAGCGCATCGGCGTCAAGCTCACCCGCCTCAGCCCCAAACAGGCTGCATACCTCGGCGTCCCTGTCGATGGCCCCTACAAATCGGAACACTATCGTTACTGAGCGCCTCAATACCCTGAGGCTCAGCCTCCTGATGTGCAGCATGATCGCCTCGGCGAACATGCCCGCCCAGGATTTTGCCTCGGGGGATTCCTTGCTTGCCGACCCAGACAAGACACCTCCAGCCGCCATCCCCAATCCAGCCATCCCCACGCCTCCGCCCGAAGCCAGCCCCGACCCTCAGCAGTTCTTCAAAGACCACTTCTTCGGCTACGAACCGTTCTATTTCATCGCAGGACCCGAGTCGCCCAACGCCCGATTCCAAATCAGCCTCCGCTACCAGTTGCTCAATAATGAAGGATCCCTTGCCCACCATGTCCCTCCATTGAAGGGCCTCAACCTCGCCTACACCCAAACGTCGCTCTGGGACTGGAATGCGGCATCCAAACCTTTCTTCGATAGCAGCTACATGCCCGAGCTGATGTTCCTTTGGCCGCGCGTGGATCGAGGCCGCTGGAGCCCTCGCGTCCGCCTGGACCTCCAAACCGCTTTCCTCCACGAATCCAACGGAAAGTCCGGCCTCGACTCCCGCAGCCTCAACATGCTCTACCTCCGCCCCACCCTCACCCTTGGAAACCAGGATCGATTCCATCTCACTCTCTCGCCGCGCCTCGGGTGCTACGTGGGCGGGCTCGTGGATAATCCGGATCTCCCCGACTATCGCGGCTATGCCGACCTCCGCGCTTCTGCTGGCTGGACGCGCAGCATCCAATTGGCGGCCACGGCCCGTCTCGGGGATAGCTTCGACCGCGGCAGCCTCCAGTTGGACCTCACCTACCCGCTGTCCGAATTGTTCTCCGGCAGCCTCAGCATCTTCCTCCACGCCCAATACTTCACTGGCTATGGCGAAAGCTTCCTCCTCTATAACCAGACCAGCGACGCATTCCGCGTCGGATTCAGCATCTACCGATAATCCCCCTACCGGCTCCCCTTCGATAGCTCGTGCCCGGAAACCGAGCACTTCGGCGCCTCGCCCACGGTCGTCACCGAATAGGTCCCACCCCCAGGACACTTCACATCGGTGTTGATCAATCCCTGGATCTGCTTGTCCGCACCGCCCGAGATGTCCGTGATCTGCACAGCGTCATCCGGCCCCTTCTTCTCCTCGAGCGACCAAAGCTGGATCGCACCCTCGATCTTCTGCAGGGTCGCAATGCACGCGTTCTTCTGAGCCGTGGTGATGTTCTTCCGAACGTTCTGAATCAGCGTGGCGGCCAGAATGCCGATGATGGCCACCACGATCATGATCTCCACCAGCGTGAATCCCGATTGCCGCTTGATCTTAATGCGCATACTCCGATCCTATCGCTCAGCCCAATCCTCGTCGATCTAGAAAAAAGCCCGGGCCGGCCAGCCCGTTCCTTCTTCAACACCAGCCGGCGCCCGGAGTTGCCGCCTGCCCCCGCCCCAGCTCAAACCTGCTCCGGAACAACAAACGGATCGCGATACTCGCGACGCAGCAACCGGTTCGCCTCCGCGTTCCCGACAAATCTCTCGGTCTTGGGATCCATCCTCAAGAACAGCCCCATCGTGGGCAAAAACGCCTCGAGATCGACCTCGTTCGCCTGCAAGTGCTCATACGCCCGTTCGCACGCCTCCATCGCATCCGAGTCCGCTTGCACCAAATCCCGCACCTCCTCCGGCGCCACCTGCTTGCCCAGCCGATACGAGATGTTGCCGGTGTGGCACAGCGCGCTCGACAGGTGCCCCTGCTCGATGTCCGCGTTCAGTCCCTCCCATTTCCGGCTGCGGACCGCCTGGATGAAATTCTCGAAATGGTTGCCCTCGCCTTCGAATGTTCGAATCAGCTTGCCGTCCAGGTCGTAGGCCGCCGAGTTCGCGTATCCAGGGATCACCAAGTAGCCCTTTTCGCAATGCACCACCACCCCAATGCTGGCCCCCAGGTAGCTGTCCATCTTCTCGATCCCCCTGCTCCCCGGCAGCCCGCGCACCTCGAACACGAGCTGCACGTCGCCGAAATCGTGAAATACGATCTGCGTGTTCGGCGTCTCCCCGTCATCAACGTAGCCGAACCGCCCCCCGACACTGAACACTCTCGATGACAATCGATCCACCCCCAGCGCCCACCGCCCCAGATCCATCTGGTGGATCCCCTGGTTCCCCAAATCCCCGCAGCCCGTCGGCCATACCCAATGCCAGTCGTAATGCAGGTTCTTCCGGCGCAGCGGCCCCATGGGCGCCGGCCCCGTCCACAAATTGTAGTCCACCGACACCGGCACCGGCTGCGCACCCTCCGTCTTGCCGATGCTCGCCCGGCGCTTGTAGCAAAGCCCTCGCGCCAGCCTCGCCTTCCCCAAACCGCCGCTCCGGACGAACTGAACCCCCTCATACACGCCTGGATTCGATCGGCACTGCGTCCCCGTCTGCACAATCCGCTTGTACTTTCGGGCCGCCTGAACCACCTGGCGCCCCTCCCACACGTTGTGCGATACCGGCTTCTCGACGTAGACATCTTTCCCCGCCTGGCACGCCCACACCGATATCAGCGAGTGCCAATGGTTCGGTGAGGCGGTGCTGATGGCGTCGATCTCCGGATTCTCGAGCAGCTTCCGCACATCCGTGTAGGTCGCCACGGCCGACCCCCCCTTGCCAAGCTGTGCCGCCTCCCGCGCCAACACATCCCGGTCCACGTCGCACAAGGCCGCCAGCCGCACCCCCTTCAATCCCCGAAAACTCGCGATGTGCCCCCGGCCCTGGGAGTTGAATCCCACCACAGCCACCCGGACGTCATCGTTGGCGCCGATGACTCGCGCCCATGTCCGAGTCGGCAGGCTCGCCGAAGCCGCCAATGCCAACGAGCTCTTCAGAAAACTGCGCCGCGTAATCGTGTTCATTCTCCCAATCCCCTTTCCATTCGCTGCCATGCCGAGATTGCCTCCGAGACGGTCATCGGGCCGCACTCGCCCCTGCGTATTCCCGATACCGCTCCGCCACCCGCGCCTGCTTCTCGTCCCCCAATGTGAACAGGAAACGATACCGGAATGTCACGCTCTGGCCCGCCGGCACCTTCAGGTCGCCCGCCCCCGCCGGCTTCTTCTCGAAATCGTGAATCCCAAATGGATTCACCGCAAACAGCCCGTAATCGCGCACATGCCACCAGGTCGGATGCCGCGGGTTCCGGGGATGGTCGAACACGGCCACACCCACTGTCTTCCCCTGGACCGGACCGTAATAGTAGCACCAGGCGGCACGCTTGCCCCACGTCTGGCCGTCCCGCACGCCCTCGCTGTTCACAATGTTCCCCTTGCCCACCGCCCCCTTCAGACGCATGGTCTCTGCCAGCCGAATCGCCATCGACCCCTCCTTGGTGTCCCCAAACGTCAGGTCCCCCTGCGACGCGTGCATCACGATCTCGAAATCGATGATTCGATCCGCACCGTCCGCCCGAATCGTCATCGTCCGATCCTCCGTGCACACCAGCTTGCCATCCGGCCCCACCCAGTCGTTCCGGGTGCCGATCACCCCCGCCGCATCCCCCGACTTGATCGTCGTGAACTCCCGATGCACGATCCGCCCTTTCCCCGCACCGTCCGCCCAGAAATCCACGCCGTTCACGGCGCCGTGCGTGAACCAGAGCGACTTGTGGTGCGGGTGATCCCGGGCTTCGTCCGGCGCTTCCTTCATCGGCCAGTTCCTCGTCATGGGCAGTCCGCCCGGACCCAGAACAGGATAGAAATACGGCCGCGGCACGTCCCGATACCAATACTCGGTGAAGGCGCGCCCCCCCACCTCAACCTGCAGCGTCGTGCCGGATTCGCGAATCTGCACGCCATCCGCCGCTCGAGCAGGATCCGCAGCAATCCCCGCCAGCATTCCCACGCACACAGCCAGCGTCAATCCGCCGGCCCAACGGGCATATCTCGATTCCTGGAACATGATTCAAACCTAGATGTTCCGACGGATCACGGTCAATAAAATTCAAAACACGGGCCGTTTGGGTTTGCCGCCTGGCCTTAAAACCGGTTCAATCGGACGTGGACGAAGCCGCCTCCACTCGCATGAAAGACCGCCCGCTTCACGCAGGATCCGCCCTCGCCCGGCGCCTGGCCGATCCGCCCATCTCCTGGCTGATGCAGCGTGCGCTCGATCAGCCAAGCCTCATCTCGCTCGCCGCCGGATTCACGGATGCCGAATCGTTGCCCATCGATGACGTCCGCTCTCTGGCCAGCCAGTTGCTCCGCTCTCCCGCCTCCGGCCGGCCAGCCCTCCAATACGGCTCCACCCCCGGAGACCCCGATCTCCGACGCCTGACCGCCCAGCGCCTCCGTCGCCTCGACGCAGCCCTCGCCGCACCCGAGTCGGTCTATGACCCCAACCGCCTCCTGATCACCCATGGCTCTCAGCAGATGCTCTCCATGGCCGCCCAATGCCTGTGCGATCCCGGCGATATCGTCCTGGTCGAAGACCCCACCTACTTCGTCTTCCTCGGCCTGGCCCAGGCCCTCGATATCCGCTGCCTCGGCATCCGCCTCACCCCTCATGGACTCGATCCCGCCCACCTCGACCAAGTCCTCCGCCGGCTCCACCGCTCCGGCGAACTCCCCCGGGTCAAGTGGGTCTATTCCATCGGCTATTACCAAAACCCAACCGGCGCCACCCTCGCCTTCGCGGCCAAATCCGAGGCCCTTCAACTCCTCCGCCATCACGAGCGCAAAGCCGGCCATCCGCTCTTCTGGCTCGAAGACGCCGCGTATCGCGAAATGCGCTTCACGGGCGAGGATGTCCCGTCTTCCATCGCCGTTCCCGGCGCTGCCGATCGCGTGATCTATGTCGGCACTTACACCAAACCCTTCGCCACCGGCTTGCGGGTCGGCTTCGGCCTCCTCCCTCCATCGATCTACCCCGCTTTCCGCCACTGGAAAGGCCATTGCGATTTCGGCACCGCCACCTTCCTCCAGGCGCTCTTGCGCGACGCCATCGCCTCCGGCCGCTACGACCGCCACCTGCCCCGCCTCCAGGCCCGCTACGCCGCCAAAGCCCGCGCCGCAACCAGCGCCCTGCGCGCTTGCGTCCCCCCCGCCATCCGTTACGCCGAACCGCAGGGCGGCATGTACCTCTGGCTGCGCCTCCCTCCTTCATCGAGCACCAGCCGGCGTTCCCGCATCTTCCGCGACGCGCTTGCCCAAGGCGTCCTTTATGTGCCCGGAGACCTCTGCTACGCCGACGATCCGTCGCGCCGCCGCCCCCGGCATGAAATCCGCCTCAGCTATGGCAACGCCACCGAACAGGAGATCCGCGAGGGTGTCGCCCGATTGGGCAAAGTGTTCCAGAAGGCATTGGCTTGAGCCGCGGACGCTTCGCCGCATCCGGCCCTCGGGTCACTTGGACAGGAACTCCGCGTGGATGGCTCGCAGCGCCGCCTCGCCCTTGGCCAGCTCCACCACCACCGAGATCTTGATCTCGCTGGTCGATATCATCTCGATGTTGATACCGTTTTGGGCCAGGGTGTCGAACATCTTCGCCGCCACACCCGGCTGGCTGCGCATCCCCACCCCCACGATCGAAAGCTTCCCGATCTTCTCGTCCGCCAGCACGTCCCGGAACCCGACCTCGGACCGCAATCCATCGATCACCTTCCGCGCCTTCAGCAGGTCCGCCTTGTCCACCGTGAACGACAGGTCCGTCGCCGGCGGCTGCGTCCCGTGGCTGATGTTCTGCACGATCATGTCCACGTTGATCGCGCCGTCCGCCAGCGCCTTGAATACTCGGGCCGCCATCCCCGGACGATCCGGCACTCCGATCAGGGTGATCTTCGCCTGATTCCTGTCGAGCGTCACCCCCCGAATCACGACCCCTTCCATGCTCTTGGTTTCCTCTTTCACGATGGTTCCAGGATTGTCGTTGAGACTTGACCGCACTTCGAACACCACGCCGAATTTCTTCGCAAATTCCACCGAGCGCGACTGCATCACCTTCGCCCCCAGGCTCGCCAGCTCGAGCATCTCGTCATAGGATATCTCCGCCAGCTTTCGCGCATCCGGCGCCAGCCGCGGATCCGCCGTATACACCCCGTCCACATCCGTGTAAATCTGGCACAAATCCGCCTTCAGCGCCGCCGCCAGCGCAATCGCCGTCAGATCCGATCCCCCGCGGCCCAGGGTCGTGATCTGCCCCTGCGGCGTTTGCCCCTGAAATCCCGCCACAATCACGACGCTCCCCCCATCCAGCAGCTCGTGCACCGCTTTCGGCGTGATGTTCATGATCTTCGCCTTCGTGTGCACGCCGTCCGTCGTGATCCCCGCCTGCGCACCCGTCAGCGATATCGCCGGCACCCCCAGCGCATGCATCGCCATCGCCGTCAACGCGATCGTCGTCTGCTCCCCCGTCGCCAGCAGCATGTCCATCTCCCGCTCGTTCGGCAGCGGCATGATCTCCTTCGCCAGCTTGATCAGCGAGTCCGTCACCCCGCTCATCGCGGAAACGACCACCACCAGCTGATCCCCCCGCTGCCGATACCCCGCCACCCGCGCGGCAACATGCCGGATCCGTTCGGTGTTCGCCACCGACGTTCCGCCGTATTTTTGCACAATCAGCGCCATGTCAAAATCGATCCGACCCTAACAAACGGCCAGCCCCAGGTAAAGAGCCGGTACCGATCAGGGGTCAGTCAATGGTATTGTAGTATTCTCGGACCTGCTGGATGGGCCGGCTTCCCAGGGATCGCCGGAAAAGAGCTGCAGAAGAAAATCGGGGGCCAGCCAATAGCATTGTGCCATACACAGCGACGAATATGGCACCACGTCAGGGCACGAGACGTGCTATGCAGGCCCGGTCCCCTGCCTGCGCGGCAGGCAGGCCTGACCGGGCATCGCATCACTTGTTTCGCTGCGTATTTTTCACCCCGCCGGGCAGATCGATCGCATTCCCGCGGACCAGCGAAAAAAGCGCATCCTCAGCGATACTGCCACCGCCCGAGCCAACAACGCCGAAAATCCAATGCCGCCTGCGGGCGTTAACAATGACCCCTTACAATCGTTTCCTCCACCGCATCAGACCGGCCCCCCCCAGCAGGACCACCCCCGTCATCGTCGCCACCCCAACAGGCTCAGGCACTGCCCCGCCCACGTAAAAATGATCCATCGCAGCCCACGCAGAGTCTCCGCTCTGCACCACTCTTATTGTGATCGAACTGATCGGCACGTCAGACGACCGGAAACCACGAAACTTGGGGTCGCTAGTCGGATCGAATGTGAACGTTTGGGTTGTGCCGTCGTTTAGTTCCAAGGCAATCGACCTCGATAGGTATCCCCCATCGTAATTCGCTGGATAGAAAAACCCGCCTACCGCTGTCACTGAGGCACCTGTGAATTCGACCTTCAGACCATCATCACGTTCCGAAACAGACATCGCGGAGTTTAGTGAGTAAAGCGTGCCGATTCCGGGGTCGGGGGTGATCTCGTATCCCCAAGAACCGTAACTCAGCAGCAGTTCGGTTCCCTGGAAACTTTTATCTCCTGTTTCATCAGTATACCCGTCGAAATCCTCCAGGTAATAACCTGGGAGCAGGTAACTCTTGAACGTGTTTTCATTTTCAGTAAGGAACACGTTGGCATTGGCACTCAGGGCGGCACAGGCGGCGAGGCCGGCCAATGCCGCAAGCCGTTGAATCCTAACAGACACCGTTTTCATAAATTCTTCCTCCGATTGCCTCCCGCCGAGGTTAAGGCTCCCTTAATGCCTTCAGTCGCTTCTATTTGCGCGAAAAAGCTCGTTTTGTCAACTCAAACCCTCGGCCCTCCGTTAAAAAATCAATGCGCCAAGCATGAAACAGAATTCGCCTCGACGGGTTGGTTAACGCCTCGCAGCGCCAAATCACTCTTCCCCTGTTGACATCCGCCGCCCAGGGTATACTGTTCATTTGAACAGTTTATGAATGCCCTGACATCCCGACAACAACAGATCCTCGAATTCATCCGCCAGCACCTGGAACTCGAGTCCATGGCCCCTTCCCTCCGCGAAATCGCTGCCCATTTCGGCTTCCGCAGCATGACTGCTGCCGCTGATCACGTCCGCGCCCTCCAACGCAAAGGCGTCCTCGAAACCCATCCCCACCGGGCCCGGTCTCTCCGCATTGCCCGCCCCTGGTCGCCCCGCCGACGCCAAATCGTCGATATCCCCCTCTACGGCGCCATCCCCGCCGGCTTCCCCGACAGCCGCCGCCAGGAAGCCCAAGGCTGCATCTCCATCGATCTCGAAAACCTCAGCCTCCACCCCGGCCCCCGCACCTTCGCCCTCGAAGTCAAAGGCGATTCCATGATCGGACGCCACATCCTCGATGGCGATATCGTCGTCCTCGAGCACGGCCTCACACCGCGCAACGGCGACATTGTCGCCGCCCTGATCGATAACGAAAGCACCCTCAAAACCCTCGTTCTCGAACGCGGAAAATCCTGGCTCCGCGCTGAAAACCCCCGCTACCCCCAGCTCATCCCCGCCGCCGAGCTCGTCATCCAGGGGGTCATGATCGCCCTCCTCCGCCGGCGCAGGAATTCCTGACCGGACCTCGCATCAATCGGCAGCCGACATATCCGCCCATGCTCCGCGCCATTGTCCATCTCGATGCCGATGCCTTCTTCGCCTCGGTCGAGCAGGCCGCCGACCCTCGCCTCCGCGGCCGGCCCGTTGCTGTCGGCGGCGAAAAGCGCGGCGTCATCGCCTCCGCCTCCTACGAGGCTCGCCGGTCCGGCATCTACACCCCCATGCCTACCGCACGCGCCCGCAAGCTCTGTCCCCAGCTCATCGTCCTCCCCGGCGACTTCGAAAAATACGAGCGGTTCTCGCGCTGGATGTTTTCCTACGCCTACGATTTCACTCCCGATGTCGAAATCACCTCGATTGACGAAGGCTATTTCGACCTGACAGCCGCCCGCCGCTCCCCCCTCGATATCGCCCAAACCATCCGCCAGGCCATCCGCCAAGCGCTCAAAATCTCCGTCAGCGAAGGCATCGCCACCAGCAAGCTCGTCAGCCAGATCGCCGCCAAACTCCATAAACCCGCCGCGTTCGCCCAGGTCCCGCCCGGCCAGGAACAACCCTTCCTCGAGCCCCTCGCCAACCATTGGCTGCCCGGCATCGGCCCCCAAACCGCCGCCCGCTTCAACGCCGCCGGCCTCGCCCGCATCGGCCAAATCGCCGCCACACCCGTGGATCTCCTCGAGCTGCTCGTCGGCCGCCTCGCACCCTCGATCCGCAATTTCGCCCTCGGCATCGACCCCCGCCCCATCGTCCCCGTCAGCTCCCCCGCCCAATCCTACAGCCAACAGGAAACCTTCCCGGCCGATACCACCGACGAATCTTTCCTCGAAGCCACGCTCCGCCGCATGGCCGACCATCTCATGGCCAAAATCCGCGCCGACCGCAAATGCATCCGCACCCTGACAGTGCGCGCCCGCTACAACGACATGGCCGAAGACCAGGCCAGCGAAAGCCTCGACGAACCCACCTGCCTCGAATCCGACCTCTACCCGCGGCTCGATCGCCTCCTCCGCCAAGCCTGGAAGCGGCGCGTCAGCCTTCGCCTCGTCGCCCTCAAGTTGTCGAATGTCTACAACACCCTCGCCAGCCCCGCCCTGCCGCTCGATCGCCCCGCACTCCAACACGCCGCCCGGCTCCGCCTCGCCGCCGCCGTCGATCACCTCCGCCATGCCCGCGGACACCAAGTCATCCTCCACGAACACGACTTCACCCTCTCCCCCGCGCACCGCGGGGGAGAGGGAAGTTCCATTGCCAGCCGCCGTACAGAATCCCTCGCCCCCGCACACCGCGGGGGAGAGGGCAGGGAGAGGGGGCATTCCTTGGCTCGGGAAATTCTCTCCCCATCGAACCGAAGCAGCCATGAATTGACTTCCCATGAACCTCCTCCCAGCCCCCAACCACCCTCCTCCCTCTCGATCCATGTCCCCCACCCACACACCCCATCCATCCCCCTGGCTGTCCATAGCTATTACTCGTTCCTCAATTCCACGCTCTCCCCCGAAACCATCGTCGCTCTGGCTGCACGCTACAACCTGCCCGCCGTCGCACTCACCGATACCCATAACCTCCATGGCGCAGTCGAGTTCTTCCAGGCCGCACGCCAAGCCGGCATCCGACCCATCCTCGGCGCCGAACTCGAACACCCAGACCATTCCCTATACCTCTACGTCGAAAATGCCGCCGGCTATCGCAACCTCTGCCATATCCTCAGCCGCATCGATGCGCTGGATCCTTCCGCCTCTCCGCTACCCATGAACCGCCCTCCTCTCCCGGCCTTCGGCCACCCTCTCCCCCGCAGTCCGCGGGGGAGAGGGCAGGGAGAGGGAACGTTCCGGCACGCTCCACTTCGCCATTGGCTCGCCTCCTTCGACACCGCCGGGCTCGTCGCCATCAGCTCCGACTCTCGCCTGGCCGGCCTCTTCCCCAACCGATTCTATCTCGACGTCGATCGATCTCAACAACCCCCGCCACCGACCGGCCCTCGTCATTGCCCCGCTGTCGCTCTCCTCCCCATCCATTACGCCGAACCCGCCGACCGCTTCAAATTCGACGTCCTCCAATCCATCCGCACCTGCACGCTCCTCCGCCAAGCTCACCCCGACAAATCCCCCGAAGGCTCATTCCACTTCCCGCCTCCGACTCAAATGCCCGACCGATTCGCCAGCGATCGCACCCTGCTCGATCGCACCCGCGAGATCGCCGACCGTTGCTCGTTCGAATTCCCGTTCGGCCCCCCCCAGTTCCCTCCCTTCGCTCCCCCTGATGGATCATCCGCGCCCGCCTTCCTCCGCGCGCGCGTCCTCGAAGGCCTTCGCCGCCGCTACCCCGATCGCCATCCCCAAATCCAACCCCAGATCGAACACGAGCTCGCCATCATCAGCCAGGTCGGCTACGCGGAGTATTTCCTCGTCGTTTGGGACATCCTCCAGGAATGCCGGCGGCGCGGCATCGACTGGATCACCCGCGGCAGCGCCGCCGACTCGATCGTCTGTTATTGCCTCGAGATCAGCAATGTCTGCCCCATCCGATTCGGCCTCTACTTCCAGCGATTCCTCAACCCGGACCGAATGCGCCTCCATAAGCTCCCCGACATCGACATCGATTTCCCCCACGACCGGAAGGACGACGTCATCGACCTGATCTTCGAAAAATACGGCGCTGCCCACGCTGCCATCGTCGGCGGGTTCTCAACCTTCCAGGGACGCAGCGCCGTCGCGGAAATCGCCAAGGTCCTCGGCGCTTCCGAATTCCAAATCCGGCGGTTTACCGAGCATTTCCCCTGGGCCGGCGCTCGCGACATCGCGCCCCTCGTCCAGCAAAGCCTCGAGTGCCGGGATCTCCCCATGGATGAAGACCCTTACCGCACCGCCCTCGAATTGGCCGCTTTCCTCGACGGGTTCCCCCGCTATCCCAAAATGCACCCCTGCGGCGTTGTCCTCTCCCGTCAACCCATGGCCGAGCTCACCCCCACCTTCCGATCCCTGAAAGGCTATCCCACCACCCACTTTGACATGGATGCCGTCGAAGCCATCGGCCTCGTCAAAATCGATATCCTCGCCCAAGGCGGCCTCGCCGTCATGCGCGACGCCCGCGAATCCCTCGAACGCCAAGGCGTCTCCATCCGCCTCGATCAGCTCGAGCCATGGGCCGATCCCGCCGTTTGGGACATGATCGCCAACGGCGGCTCGCGCGCCGTCCACCACATCGAAAGCCCCGCCATGGTCGGCCTCTGCCGCCAGTCCAACGTCCACGATATCGACGGCCTCATCGCCATCGTCAGCGTCATCCGCCCCGGCGCCGCCAATGAACAAAACAAGGTTCGATTCACCCGCCGCTACCAGGGGCTCGAGCCCGTCACTTACCCCCACCCATCGCTCGAATCCTGCCTCCAGGACGCCTTCGGCCTCGTCATCTACGAAGAACACATCCTCCAAATCTGCGAACGCTTCGCCGGGCTCCCCCCGGGACGCGCCGATGTTCTCCGCCGCGCCCTCAACCGCCGCAAATTAAAGGTCATCGACGAGATCCAGCTCGAGTTCCGCGCCGCCGCCCGCGCCCGCGGACACCCCGACCCGACCATCGACCGCGTCTGGGAGCTCGTCAGCGGATTCGCCGGATACGCCTTCTGCAAAGCCCACAGCACCGCCTACGGAGTCGAAGCCTACCAATCCGCCTGGCTCAAACATTATCACCCCGCCGAGTTCATGGCCGCCGTTCTCTCCAACGGAAAAGGATTCTACCACCCGCTGGTCTACATCCTCGAATGCCACCGCCTCGGCATCCGCCTCCTCCCTCCCTGGATCAACCAGCCCGGCCCCGCCTTCACCCCCGTAACCGATCCACCCCACTCGATCCGCGTCCCCGTCACCCGCGTCAAAGGCCTGAGCCAGAAAACCATCCAAATCCTCCTTCGCAAACATGCCCGCAAACCCTTCGCTTCACTCGAAGATTTTTACCGGCGCGTGTCCCCATCGCCGGAAGAAATGGAAGCCCTCCTCCGCGTCGGCGCTTTCGACGGGTTCGGACCCTCCCGCACAGCTCAATACTGGGAATACCGCCACCTCCATCGCTCCTGCGGCTACCGCGGCGAATCCGGCCAGGGCTGGCTGTTCCCCCCTGAACCCGCCCGAACCCCTGAAATCCCCCTCGAAGAACCGACCCCACACCAGCGCCTCGAGTGGGAAACCGACCTGCTCGATTTCCCCGTCAGCGGCCACCCCATCGAGCTCTACGACCACGTCGCCTGGGAAACCTATTGCCCCGTGTCACGGCTGGATGAGTTCATCGGACAACGCGTCGTCGCCTGCGGCCTTGTCATCGAACAACGACTCCACCACCAAATCACCGGCGAACCCATGAAGTTCCTCACCCTCGCCGATTGGACCGGCATCGTCGAAACCGAGCTGTTCGCCTCGACCTACCGCAGCTATGGGCTCGCCACTGTCCGTTACCCCGTCCTCGAAATCACCGCCACGGTCGAGCCTTACGAAAATCGACGCGGCTTCTCCCTCCGCATCCACCGCGCCGGCCAGCCCAGAACCCGCTCCCCCCGCCACAGCCCCGCGATGCGCTGACTCCGCTTCCGCTCATCGCTGAACACCGGGATCTAATCCGAGCCCGTTTCGATCAGTGCCGGCTGGCAAACCCGATAGAATCGCCGGGCGGTCCCCACAGCCCCTGGATCGGCGATCTGAACCGTGCCGAGGTGATTGGTGGCCTGGCCCAACGATTGCCACTGAACCAGATCGCTCGAGCCCAGCACCTCCAACATGCTCCCAGACGGACCTTCAATGCGCAGCAGGACCAGGCCCTCCGGGCTCGTCTCCACTTGGGTGATTACCGGCGCCACCGCCCCACCCGTGACGCTCTCGAATGGCTCGGCCTCGCTGACCAACTGCGCCTGCGAGCCGTCTGCCATGCTGGCCGGGAGCGCCGCCGCCAATAGGCCGCCGCCCGAAGACACCGAATAGATGAAATCCACCGGGACATACATTTGCCCCAAACCACCGTTAGGCCTCCAGTTCGTGGTGTATACCCCGCTCAGAAGCGCGGCTGCCGCGGTCGTCGTCGCTGTCGTGTTGACGTCGTACCACCAATCTCCATTGTAGAACTCCTGGCTCATCAGGTAATACTCTTTGCCCGCCTCGAGAGTGACAGGGCTTGCCAGGGCCATATACTTAAACTGCCCATCCACACCTCCTGCGGGCGTCCATGTCACCGATGCGACCGTCACCTTCGTTGATCCATCGACCAGGATCAGCGGATGATTCTGCGCGTTCCCCGCCACAAAAATGCGACCCAACCGGCTGACTTTGATCGGAGCCGCCCCCACCTGGAACCGCGCGCCAACCCAGTTACCATAGTTGTTCCGTTTGGTCCCCAGGCTCTTGGTCAGCACCCAGGGCAGCTCTTGATCGTCATCCTTGATCGTCACCGTCACCGACGACCGGCTGATCAGCGTGTAGCCCGCGCCGCTGGCCAGCCTCAACACCACGGTCTCGTCTGCCTCGTTCAAATTGTCGTCCAGAACGCTCACCGTCTTCGTCGCCGTGCTGGACCCCGCGTCAAAGATCACCGTGGTCCCGAGTGCCGTGTAATCCGTGCCGCTCGTCGCCGTGCCTCCCACCGTAAAGTTGACTGTCAGCGGCGACTCGGTCGAACCAGTCCGAGCAAAGGTGAATGTCCCCGTCCCGCTCCCTGTTGACGGCTCTCCTGCCACCGCGTCTGTCGCCGCCACAGTCACCGTCGGATTCATGGCGACAAAGTTCGCCCTGACCGTTGCCGGGGCGCTTATGGTCACGGTCGTGCTCGCTGCATAGGGACTCATGATCGCCGCCGTTCCGCTGGTCACCGTCCAGTTCACAAACGCGTAGCCCACATTGTCGGTTGTCGCGCTGATCGCCGTCGCGACTCCCTTCGTCACTTCCAGCGTCCCGCTCGGTGTCGTTGTGCCTCCCGTCCCTGCCTCAACGGTCAGCTCCGTTGTCGTGCTGGCTTCCACCAGGCCGGTGATCTGGAAACTGAACGGATTCTCGTCGCTGTCGTCGTTGCTGAAGCTCACATCGCCCGCATACGTCCCCGCTGCCACCGCATCCAGCCGGATCGTGAACGTGTCCTGCCCGCTGGCTGCGATGCTCCCCGCCAGCCCTTCCGTCACCGTATACCCGCTCGGCACCGTCAGCCCCGATGTCGTCAGCGCCGCCGTCCCCACGTTCTTTACCGTGAACACTCGGTCCAACGCCGTCCCCACGGTCGTCGTTCCAAAGTCGGTGTCATCGGCCGCCGACGGCGTCGCGTCACCATCCACAATCTCCACGCTGTTCCCCGTGACCTCGATCTCCGGCTCGAGAACCACAACAGCTGTCACCTCTCCCGTGATCCGGAAGTTGAACGGATTCTCGTCGCTGTCGTCGTTGCTGAAGCTCACATCGCCCGCATACGTCCCCGCTGCCGCCGCATCCAGCCGCACGGTGAACGTGTCCTGCCCGCCGGCCGCAATGCTCGCCGCCAATCCCTCTACCACCGTATACCCGCTCGGCACCGCCAGCCCCGATGTCGTCAGCGTTGCCGTCCCCGTGTTCTTCACCGTGAACACTCGGTCCAACGCCGTCCCCACGGTCGTCGTTCCAAAGTCGGTGTCATCCGCCGCCGACGGCGTCGCATCCCCATCCACAATCTCCACGCTGTTCCCCGTGACCTCGATCTCCGGCTCGAGAACCACAACCGCTGTCACCTCTCCCGTGATCCGGAAGTTGAACGGATTCTCGTTGCTGTCGTTGTTGCTAAAGCTCACATCGCCCGCATATGTCCCCGCCGCCGCCGCATCCAGCTGCACAGTGAACGTGTCCTGCCCACTGGCCGCGATGGTCGCCGCCAGCCCTTCCGTCACCGTATACCCGCTCGGCACACTCAAAACCGATGTCGTCAGCGCCGCCGTCCCCGCGTTCTTCACGGTGAACACTCGGCTCACCGCCGTCCCTACCGTCGTCGATCCAAAGTCCGTGTCATCCGCCGCCGACGGCGTCGCGTCACCATCCGCAATCACCACAGCATTCCCCGTGACCTCGATCTCCGGGGCGGTGATCACGCCCTTAATCTGAAAGTTGAACGGATTCTCGTCGCTGTCGTTGTTGGCGAAGCTTACCTCGCCCGTATAAGTTCCCCCTGCTGCCGCGTTAAACCGGACCGTGAAACTGTCCTGCCCGTTGACCGCGATGGTCGCCGCCAATGCTTCCGTCACCGTAAACCCACTCGGCACCGTCAGTCCCGATGTCGTCAGGGTAGCGGATCCTATATTCTTCACCGTGAAGATGCGGCTCGCCGTCGCCCCAAGCGACATTGTCCCGAAATCCGTGTAGTCCGCTGTCGATGGCGTCGTATCACCATCCGCAATCACTATGTTGTTGCCCCTAACCTCGATCTCCGGCTCGAGAACGACCACCGCTGTGACCTCTCCCGTGATCCGGAAGTTGAACGGATTCTCGTCACTGTCGTCGTTGTTAAAGCTCACATCGCCCGCATATGTCCCCGCTGCCGCCGCATCCAGCCGCACAGTGAAGGTGTCCTGCCCGCCAGCCGCGATGCTCGCCGCCAGCCCTTCCGTCACCGTATACCCGCTTGGCACGGTCAGTCCCGACGTCGTCAGCACCGCCGTCCCCACGTTCTTCACCGTGAACACCCGGCTCACT
>Ga0116154_10000672_pt1 | contig 36588 bp, 40 predicted proteins | sample AD_UKC030_MetaG_FD_89898 | JGI IMG/M metagenome (GOLD analysis project Ga0116154, IMG submission 89898) | Active sludge microbial communities of municipal wastewater-treating anaerobic digesters from USA - AD_UKC030_MetaG | ecosystem: Engineered > Bioreactor > Anaerobic > Digestate | place: USA... | reverse complement strand
TAATGGTAATAGCTATATACCCATCCTTCCTGTTGATCCAGTGAATGATACTACTTACTTCTATACCTACTATTCCGGTGGATCCTATGAAGTTACAGCTCTACTTAAGAATCCCAATACTAACTCCATCAATGATGATGATTCACTCACTGGAGCCTTTACTGTAGGTAGTCCTAACCGAACCTGATCTACACCATTGTCCCGAGATACTAACTTAGTTGGTCATTGAAAATTTGATGAAACATCAGGAAATACTGCCTATGATTATTCTGGACATGGATACAATGGTACTATAAATGGAGCAACCCAAACTACTACTAGTTACAATGAGAGAAATCTTTATTTCGATAGAGATGATGATCGTGTAGTTACAAATGCCTTTTCTATATCTAATCAAACTGGAGTATTGAGCATATCTGCTTGGGTGAATTGTACGAGCCAGAGTTTTGTACAAACAATCATTGGAGATAATAATTCACAATCTATTATAGGATATATATTTTTATTTAGAAATACTAGCAATGGTCTATATTTTCGTTATGCTACAGGCACAAGTAATTTAGATGCATCTATAGGTGATATCTTTCTAAATTATAATAATCAATGAGTATTAATAACTGTTGTCGCAGATTATAATAATAAAACTGTAAAATCTTATAGAAACGGAATTTTACTTTATACCTTTACTACTGCTAATACTATGTTATTTCCAGATAGTTTAAGAGCAAAATATTTAGGAGATTTTAATGCTGGAGGATACGGAATAAAAGGCTATCTTGACGATATCCGTATATATAATCGAGCTTTAAGCGTTAATGAAATATCAGAAATATATAACAAAACAAAAGAAAAATATCAATAATCTAACTCTTGCAAAATATCATTTACTGTGATATAATCTTAATAATTAACAATATTTTATTAAAATTTATAACATGGCTTTACCCGCTAGACATCATTCGAAATCAAGAACCAACAAGCGTCGATCTCATCATGCTCTTACCAAAGTTAATCTCGTTTCTTGTCCTAAATGCAAAGAAAAAGTATTAGCTAATTGTGTTTGTCCAAATTGTGGTACATACAAGGGTAAAATGATAGTTGATGTATTAAAAGGTCTTGATAAAAAAGAAAAGAAAGCAAAACAAAAAGAATTAAAGTCTTCTTCTAAAGAGACCAAAGACAAAGATAGCAAATAATATTTAATGGCGAAAAAAGCAAATTACTTTTTTCGCCATTAAAATGTTAATTAATAAAATATTTGTATTATTTAGAATATTAGAATATTAGTTTATTCGAGTTTCTAAATTTTATGAAGTAAAATTTAGTACTATGGCTTCACGACATTTTAGTCGCATGATTGTGCTTCAATCACTCTACGAATGAGAAATTTGAAATCATGAAAAAAATATTGATGAAATCATCGAACGTAATATTGAAAATTATGGTAGCGATTTAAGTGATAAAGAATATCCAAAAAATTTAATTAATAATATTTTAAAAAATCAAGAGCAACTCGATGATATTATCCAAAAATCAGCAGTTGAGCGGCCAATTTCACAAATTAATACTGTTGATCGCAATGTTTTACGTATTGGCCTTTATGAATTGTTGTTTGATAAATCCGGTGATGTGCCACCCAAAGTGGCAATCAACGAGGCTGTAGAACTAGCCAAAAATTTTGGTGGTCAAAATTCTTTTAGTTTTGTAAACGGCGTATTAGGCACGGTTTATAAAACTATGTTAGAAATTGAACCAACCGATGATAAAGAATAATTATCCAAAGAATAATATTAAATAAAATTATCTATTATGTATAGTTGAGAACATCGCAAAGACGAAGCCCTTCAATATTTTGAAGATCGTTTTAAAATCAAAATTCGCAAAAAAGAATTTTTTTATGAAGCTCTTACTCATAGCTCATTTTTAAATGAAAATAAAAAATGACCCTACAAACACAATGAACGCTTAGAATTTTTAGGCGATGCGGTATTACAATTGTCTAGCTCGGACTTAATTTTTTCCAAATACCCAGATTTACCGGAAGGAGTTTTAACACCACTGCGAGCTAATTTAGTTAATTCGCTTATGCTATCAAAAATCGCATTATCATTGTCGCTAGATAAATATATATTTATATCCAAAGGCGAACGCATGAGCGTTGAACAATTTTTAACTCAGCTTAAAACCAAAACTATTGATGAATCCAAAGTCAAATGTTATGTTTTAGCCGATGCCGTTGAGGCCTTATTTGGAGCTATTTATTTGGATCAAGGCTTTCAAGTAACAAAAAATGTTATTACCGATATTTTAAAAAATTTTATTGATGAAGTGGCGGAAAAAAGTAATCAAAAAGATCACAAAAGCTTATTGCAAGAGAAAATGCAAGAATTATACAAAAAAGCCCCAAGCTATAAAGTTATAAAATCAGTTGGCCCAGCCCATCAAGTGTTCTATACCGTATCAGTTACTATCCATGATAAAGAACTTGGTATTGGTGAAGGCTGATCCAAAAAAGATGCCGAAGAAAAAGCGGCCGAGAATGCTCTGCAAGAAGAAAAATGAAAATAGTTTTTTAAATTTTATTAAATTTGCAATACATTAAAAATTATGATATAGTATAACCAGAAAATTTTACAATTAATAGAGGTGGCTTAATGATCTATCTATATACATCGTTTTGTGTATGCCATGTTAATAGGGGAGAAAGACAATCCGGACCATATAAATGGGATGCATTGTTATGGCATACATTACGGGCTTTAAAGGACAATTATGAACGGCTTGTATCCAGCATTAATTGTGATTGTTGGAGTATGGGAAAAGAAATAGTTTATACAGAAGATATTAATCGAATTAATTCTAATGATTTAGTTTTTATTTTAAATCCTCGAGATGCAGGAATAATTAGAAAAAAAATCAACGCTTTAGTGATAACTCTTTTTATCCCGGTTGAATCAGAAAGTTTAGAATGGAAGGAATTGGATCTATATGCTCTCAAATTTTCAGAACCGCTCAGGCCAAAATCTTTATACAGATCAATATCAAAAAAGAAAAATCTTAAGAATTTTTCTGATTTAGCAAACAATCAGATTGAGAAAGGAATACGCCTTCTTCTTTACATTGCAAAAAATCAAGGCAAGATAAAAGAAGAGACAAATGCTAACGCCTTTGACGCCGAGGATTCTATTGAAAATGACGACATTATCATTGATCTTGAAGATTCGGATTAAGAATCTTTAAACAAGTTTTTTAAAAAATACCGCTAAGATTAGCGGTATTTTTTTGATATTGCTTTTATTTTTTATATTTATTATTATATTTTTGTTTTAGTTAATTAATTATATCTTCATTAGTTTTAAATTCATTTTCTTTTATTATTTATTATGTTTATCAATGTACTTTCGCTTTATTGTTTCAAATAAAATACCTATTGACAAAAATATATTGATTTAGTATACTTGTTGTATATATTGACAACAACTGTTGTCAAACTCAACAACATGAACATATCTTTGAGATCAAGAATCACTCAAAAAATATTAAACTTTTTGTTTATTCATAAGAATGATTCTTTTTATATAAGCGAGCTATCTAAGCTGATAAATGAAGATAGAGCTAATACTTATAGACAATTATTAAAATTAACGGAAGAGGGAATTATTAACAGTGGATATCAAGGTCAACAGCGCTATTTTTCAATTAATAATAGCTATCGCTTTTTAAATGAATACAAAAAGATTATTAATCAAACTTTTGGTTTGGATTCTATTTTAAAAGATAAATTATCTAGTATTAGTGGTATTGAAAAAGCTTTTATTTTTGGATCTTATGCTAAGAATAAATTAAATTCTGATAGTGATCTAGATCTTTTAGTTGTTGGCAATTACGATATCAAGAAATTAGCTAAGATATTAGCCGAATTGCAAAAAGAATGACGTTTAGAAATTAATCCCATTGAGTATTCTATGAAAGAATATAATAATAAAATTAAATCCAAAGACAATTTTTTAACAAGTATTTTAAAAAATCCAATAATTGAAATTATTTAGTATGGGAATCAATAATGTTTTTTTTAAAAAACAAGTTTTTGATCGAGCTACTATCAAAAAGTATTTTACCAAAGCCAAGTCAAATTTGCGTATTGCTAGCGCTTCTAACCAACCAGAAGTTAAATTTCATTTTTCCTATTTAGCTTTAATTCAAATCGGCATTACTTTAATGGCTACTATAGACTATCGAGTCAAAAGTAAAGATGGCCATCATGTTGTGATTATTGAAAATTTAGCAGAAATATTACATGATAAGGATATTGATGTTATGGGCAATCTTATGAGACGCAAGAGAAATTCAGATATTTATGGCGAAACAACAAACATAACATCTAAGGAGTCTAAAGAATGTCAAATCTTTGTAGATGGGGTATTAAAATCAGCCGAGGAATATATTTTTAAACAAAAACATCTGTTATAAATTGTCTCTTTACTATATTTTTAAAATTTGTTATTATATTTTTGTTTTAGTTAATTAATTATATCTCCATTAGTTTTAAATTAATTTTGATTTTTGACTTTTGAGATTTGATTTATATAATATGTATTTACGCGAAATCGAGATAAAAGGATTTAAATCATTTGCGGATAGAACCGTTTTACAATTTCCGAAAGGTATTAGTGCCATTGTTGGTCCTAATGGTTCGGGTAAATCCAATGTGGTTGATGCCTTGAGATGAGTTTTGGGCGAGCAAAGTTCAAAAAATTTAAGAACCGATAATAGCATCAATTTGATTTTTAGCGGTAATGAATTTCGTCCCGCTGGGCAAAGCGCTAAAGTTAAATTAATTTTTGATGAAGTTAATCGACCCGATATCATCGAGGTTAATACTTTAGAAATTGAAAAAGTTATTTACAAAGATGGCAAAACCGAATATTTTTTAAATAAAAAAGATGCTCGCCAAAAAGATTTGATAGAATTATTGGCATCTTTTCAGCTTGGCACCAAAGGTTTATCAATTATTAGCCAGGGCAGTATTGAAAATATTTTAAAAGTTTCACCCGTTGAACGTAAAGTGATGTTTGAAGAAATTTTAGGATTACGCCAACTGGAAATTAAGAAAGATGTTTCTCAAAAGAAATTAGACGCTACTATTATTAATCTAGATAAAGTTTCATCATTAATTAATGAAATCTTACCGCATTTTAGATCTCTCAAGCGTTATGTTTCTCGTTTTGATAAGCAACAAGAGTATAAAGATGAATTGATTGAATTATGCAAAAAGTATTATGGTTTTCGTTTTTATAATTTTCAAAAAAATAATGAATCCATTTTAGCTCAACTTAAAAATTATGATGATCAAATCAAAACTATTGAGCAACAAATCGAATCCGAAAAAGGTAAGCTAGGTTTGAGCGATACCGTTGATAAAAATATTATTAGTCATCTCAACCAACAACAGCGGGAAATAGAAAATTTTGTTAAAGAACTTAATATCCAAAAGCAATCTTTGGTCTATGAAATGGCAAAACTAGAAGGTCAAATAGAAGAAAAAACTTTATCGCTTAACCAATTAAATCGCGAGCCAACCACTTCAACTCCAAATGTTAATACCACTACCAAACCCAAGTTTATCAATTTTGTTACCCTAGAATTAAAATTTAATAATTTAAAACAACTAATTAAAAATATTTTAAATAGTTCTGATATTCATGAAATTAAAAGTAATATTGTTTCTCTTGATCAAGCTTTAGATGAAATTTTAGCTGTTAATCCCACTGAAAATGTTAAACCGGAAATTGTTGATAACACTAGTCGCATCGAAGAGTTAAATCAAAATATTTTATCAATTAAAAACCGTATTTTAGATTTGAAAAATAAAATCGATGAATTTGATAAACAAATTAACAGTAAAGATATTGAATCTAACAATCTTGAAAACCAAATTGAAGACGAATCAAAAAAGCAACGAGAAATGTTCAGTACAATTGAACACAAGCAACGTGAATTAATAAATCTGCAAAGTGCTAAACAAAATTTTAGTGTTGAATTTGAAAAAAATAATATTAATATTGAAAACCTAAAAAATCAAGTATCATCTATGAATCTTGATTTTGAATTTTTAGTTAAGGATTGCGATGTTAATTTAATTTTTAGCGATATTGAACTGAAAAATTTTTATGACAAAATTGAAAAATTACGCGCCATTTTAAATGAGCTTGGTTTTGTGGATCAAAATATTGTGGATGAATATAACGATACTCAAAAACGCATTGAATTTTTAGAAAACCAAAAGTCGGATTTAGAAAAAGCCGTTAGCGATCTTAAACTAGTAATTAAAGAATTAACTACCCAAATCAATGACACTTTTAAAATGGCCATTAAAAATATCAACACTGATTTTAATAAATATTTAGAAATTATATTTGGCGGCGGTAAAGGTAATTTAGAAATAATATCTATAAAAGAAAAAGCATCTAAAATTGACGAAAAAGATAGTGAAGCAGAACTACCAATAATTGAAGATGAAGCCAACGACAAATTGGGCGTTGAAATTAAAGTTAAACTACCAAAAACCAAATTAGATGGAGTAGAAGCTTTATCCGGTGGAGAAAAAAGTTTGGTCTCCATTGCTTTACTTTTTGCCATTGTTTCTCAAAGCAAGCCACCACTTTTAGTTTTAGATGAAGTTGATGCCGCACTCGATGAAGAAAATACCAGAAAGTTTTCAAATATTTTAAAAGATTTAAGTGATCAAACTCAATATGTTGTCATTACTCACAATTGATTAACCATGTCGAGTGCCAATGTCATTTATGGTGTAACCATCGGCAAAGAAAAGTTCTCTCAAATTTTATCGCTTGAATTGGAAGATTCTCGAGAATTTATGAAGAATTAAAACGCAGTAACGCGACCCAAATCACCCGAACCTATCAAAACGATCCGGATAACAACTGCCAACATTTTATTAAAAATTCAAGTTAAAAGACCGTTGCGATTCGCATACGGTCTTTTAAAATTTTATTTTTCATTTGCATTGTCATTGATTTTATGGTAGAGTACAAGTAGAAAATTATACTATAAAAAGGAAGGAAAGAATGGTTTATTTATATTTGAATCGTGATCCAGAAATTGGCAAAAATATTATTGATTCTGCTGGCCGGATATACGAGCCCGACGAAGAAAGAAAAAAACATATCTTTGAGCAGATATTACAAAACGTAGAATATGCTTGGCATATAATGGTAGATAAAAATACAAAAATAGTTATCTTAGAAAATTTAAATAGTTTATTAGATGGCGATATTGTATTTTTGACGCATGAAGTTGATGCCAAAATAATCAATTCTTTAGGCAAGAAGATTATTATATCGCAACTTCGAATTCCTTATGAATCGAAAGAATTAATAAGGAAAGACAATTATACGCAAGTAGCGTATCGATTTATGAAATGCCCAGATTATCTAGTTCCGATGAAATACTTGGTATCTTATAGAACAAATGGTAAAAATAGTAATACTTTCCCAATATTCTTTCATAACTTTGTACGTAGCCAAGCTCAAAAAGCAATTACAGTGTTATTGTTTATCGGAATTGTAAAATCAAGCAAAACAAGATTGGGCGATGAATAAATGTTTGCTTGTATGTGCTATTTTGTAGGGGTAGAAGATTGAATCACAATACTATATTTACAATCTAAACGATTCGCAAAAGAACGGTGCCAGGCACCGTTCTTTTTAATTTGTGTCAATGATGTTCCTAGTCCTGCATGGTATATTAGTATCCTGTGCATTGATTTGACATTTTATCGTTTGTGTTTTATAATATGATCAGTAATTTATCAAAAGAAAATTACCACAACGGCGAACGTAGTCGTGGCTCTCCTAGCAAAAGGGTTAATATAAATTAACTTAATATGGTGTGGGAAAAACCCTTAAATGATTAAAAGCCAGTGTTATATGCTTACATTCGGTATATAACTCACCTCTAAGGAGGAAAGAATGGAAGAAGAGATTAGGAAGGTTACTGTTCCGATTTTACGTTTTGGGAAAGAGGTAAAAGTGTTTATGCCTTTTACTGATAAGATTGAGGGAATTTCTGGACCATCCATAATGCGTGCGAAGGAATTTTTAGACTCTGGTCTTCGTTCAGTTAACAGCGACTCAGAATGGAAACGGCGTATGGCGAAACCATACGCTGATATCGTAGCCAGAAACCCGATTTGCAAAGTGATTTTTTATGGTATGATGACAGAAGAAATTCGTCTGAAGGAGATTGTAAGAAGAGCAAACCAGGCTGTTGATAGTGGCATCATAAAGTATGTACTTAAAGAGGTAAAAGATATTCCTATTAGTGTAGTAACTAATAGGAAGGGAGAAAACCTAAATTCAGAGGGAGTTGCTATATTCGATGATTGTCGCTATTATCATTACAAACTGGCTTGTAAAGAATCAAGAGAATTAAATCTTGGCGAATGCTATTGTTTGGACCATAAACCCTTCAATTTTTCGAGAATTGAAGAAATAGATCTCGAAAAATTCTTTGAGATGTACGATATTGGACACGACGTTTTTCAAAAAATGCACAACGAGTATTTGGAAAAACAGTGGGGTGAAGAACGCGAGTGTTATTACTGTGAGCATAAAACTTATCACGGAACATCAATTACACAGGATTGGTTTTGTTCAATTATAGATCCAGAAACACAAAAACCATATACTAATTCTGATTCTCGTTGTAAAATATTTCAACATAAAGATATCAATTTCGCGTGTGGTTCGTAGTATGTAGCAATAAAAATGGATTACCCTATTAGGGTAGTCCATTTTTTAATTGTTGTACATCAAATAAGCTAAGGTTAATTTCAACTTCAATATCATATTCTTGATTTTTAGTTCTATATTTAACTAAAATTAATTCTGATTTGCTTTTTAAAAATCCCTCTAATGTTGCATTTCGAGTTTGGATTCACCGAAAGCAATTTGATCAATTGGTTAATATATGATAAAATAATAATAAGTACTTTTATTTAGAAAGGAGATAATATGCTTATATGTGAGTTATGCCATCGGGATATGTTCCCAGAGGATCTGCCTGATCCTCATCCTCATACGTGGGAAGACCATGGCAAACAACCACTTGCGATGGGTACGTGTAGTCAGTGCGGCTTGGACGCGCCATGCAAGGAGTGCAACGAATTTGGGCAACCGACATATTAAAGCCGATGCTCCAAAAGAGACTTGTTAATACAAATTGACAAGTCTCTTTTTAATTACATGTCAAGTAATTTAAAAATCGAGATGAGCAATGCAGAACGGTACCAGGCATTGTTGTCACAAAAGAGCAATAATCATTTTTTTAAAACATCGTTTTAATATGATCGGAACCAGGTTCCGATCATATTAAAATTTAATCAGAACGGTACCAGGTACCGTTCTGATTAATATTTTTCTGCACAAAGCTAACATATTTTGGTTAATATTTCACTTAGATTTTAGCATGCTTGATGCGATAATTTACAAAACATTATTTTTTATGCTAGATTTAATTTAGTAGTCAATATTTCTAAGAAGGAGTAAATTATGGAAGGTTTATTAAAAGAACTTGTGGGTGGTGGTAAAGTATTACTCAGTATCGTAAACAACATGAACTCTGAATTTAATGTTGGAGATAGGGTAGTATTTGACGATGGAGATGAAGGAACTGTAATTGGGTATGGCGAGATACCTATTCCATCATTTGCTGCACAAAGACGATGTATACCAAGTAATGGTCAATATACATTGTGTTTTGGCCGCTGTATGGCTGTTTTTATTGCGCTTGACAAACACAATGGCCTAGTAAGCCATTTCTGTCGATATGGTAAGCCAAAGCTAATAAACAAAAAAGAAGACGTTTAGGGAGGAATTTATATTCCTCCCTTTATGATTCATTGATTTTTTATTTGTTCTTTGTTATTATACTAGTACGTAAAAATTAAGCGGAAAATATGACAACAAAGAAAATGCAAAAAGTTAAAAAAGTAAAATCCGAAAAATATATTTATAGTTTTCAAAATGGTAAAGCCGACGGCAATGGTAGTATGAAAGATTTATTAGGTGGTAAAGGTGCTGGTCTGGCTGAAATGACAAAAATTGGCGTTCCAGTTCCACCAGGTTTTACAATCACAACTCAAGTTTGTAATTATTATTATCATCATAACAAAAAATTACCAACTGATTTTCAAAATGAATTTAACCAAGCCATTTCGAAATTAGAAAAATCCAGTAATAAAAAATTTGGTGATAGCAAAAATCCACTTTTAGTATCAGTCCGGTCTGGTTCAAAATTTTCTATGCCCGGTATGATGGATACCATTTTAAATTTAGGATTAAATGATATTACCGTTGAAGCTTTGTCTAGCAAATCCAACAATCCTCGTTTTGCTTATGATTCATATCGTCGATTTATTATGATGTTTTCCGATGTGGTTTTAGGTATTGATAAATCCGAGTTTGAAGAATATTTGCATAAATTAAAAGAAATCAAGAAAATAAAATACGATTATGAAGTTTCTTATATTGATTTAAAAGATTTAATTGATAAATATAAAAAATTAGTAAAAGCCAAAACTGGCAAAGATTTTCCTCAAGACGTTTTAGTCCAACTCGAAATGGCTCGAGATGCAGTTTTTAAGAGTTGAAACAATCCTCGCGCTATTACTTATCGACAAATTAATAAAATTCCTGATAATCTCGGCACGGCTGTTAATGTTCAAGTCATGGTGTTTGGTAACATGGGTGATAATTGTGCCACGGGTGTTGGTTTTACTCGCAATCCTTCGACTGGTAAAAAAGAATTTTATGGTGAATATTTAATTAATGCTCAAGGTGAAGATGTGGTAGCTGGTGTTAGAACTCCACAGCCAATTATTAATTTGAAAAAAGACATGCCAAAAGTTTTTAAACAATTAGTTGAAGTTACTACCAATTTAGAAAAACATTATAAAGACATGCAAGATTTTGAATTTACTATTGAAAACGATATTTTATATATGCTTCAAACTCGTAGTGGTAAAAGAAGTATTCGTTCCGGTATAAAAATTGCCGTGGATATGGTGAGCGAAAAACTTATCACTATTAATGAAGCTTTAATGCGCATTGATCCAAATCAAATTAATCAATTATTGCATCCAGTTGTTGATCCCAAAGCCAAAATTGAAATTATTGCTAAAGGTTTACCCGCTTCACCAGGGGCTGCTACTGGTAAAGTTGTTTTCGATCCAGACGAAGCCGTGGCTTGAACCGAATCGGGTGAAAAAGTTATTTTAGTAAGAGATGAAACTTCACCTGACGATATCAACGGTATGAATGCTTCGCAAGGCGTTTTAACCGCTCGAGGTGGCATGACTTCTCATGCTGCTGTGGTAGCTAGAGGTATGGGTAAATGTGCAGTGGTTGGTTGTGAAGAAATAAAAATTGATATGACTAAAAAACAATTCATTATTAATAATGGTAATGATAAATATACTATCAAAGAAGGTGACTATATTACAATCGATGGCAATGCCGGTAATGTTATTTTAGGTAAAGCCGATACTATCATGCCCGAAATAGAAGGTGAGTTTAAAACTTTTATGAAATGAGCTGATAATATTGCTAAGCTAAAAGTTCGAGCTAATGCCGATATACCTCGCGATGCCAAAGTTGCCAATCAATTTGGCGCCGAAGGTATTGGTTTATGCCGAACTGAGCACATGTTTTTTGATCCACAGAGATTGCCTCATATGCAAGAAATGATTTTAGCGGATACCGAGCAAGAAAGAAGATCGGCTTTAGATAAACTTTTGCCTTTTCAAAAAGATGATTTTTACGGACTTTTCAAAACCATGAAAGGCTTTCCAGTAACGATTCGAACTCTTGACCCACCATTGCATGAATTTTTACCAAAAACCAATGAAGCTGCCAAAGAACTTTCTAATACTATTGATATTCCAGTAGAAAAAATTATGAAAAAATCTCAAGAGCTTCATGAACAAAATCCAATGCTTGGTCATCGTGGTTGCAGGTTAGGCATAACCTATTCTGAAATTACAGAAATGCAAGTTCGGGCCATTATGTCGGCAGCTTGCGAATTATATAAAAAAGAAAAAATTAAAGTTATTCCTGAAATCATGATTCCACTGGTTGGTAATGTTAAAGAATTAATTGATCAAAAAACTTTAACTATCAAAATAGCCGAAGAAGTATTAAAAGAATTTAAAATCAAGCTTGACTATAAAATTGGTACCATGATTGAAGTGCCTCGGGCCGCTTTAACTGCCGATGAAATTGCTAAAGAAGCTGACTTTTTCTCCTTTGGCACGAATGATTTAACTCAAATGGGTATGGGCTTTTCTCGAGATGATGCTGGTAAATTTATTAAAATTTATTTGACCAAAAAAATATTAGAAAACGATCCATTTCAAACTTTAGATCAAAATGGTATAGGTAAATTAGTAGCCATGGGTGTAACTCTTGGTCGCAAAGTGAAAAAAGATTTAAAGATTGGTATTTGCGGTGAACATGGTGGCGATCCTGAAAGTGTTAAGTTTTGTCATAAACTTGGCTTAACTTATGTGTCTTGCTCGCCTTATCGTGTGCCAGTGGCTAAATTAGCCGCCGCCCAGGCAGTCATTGAAGAAAAACGCTAGTTTTTATTCAATGACAACGTTAGTATATCCTTAGATATAAGGATTTGTAATTACACTAAAACTTTATTTCAATTGGACACTTTTATGTGGGTGAATAACCATGGCACAAAGTGCCAAATAAAAGACCATAATAGAAAGTAGAACACTATTTTTAAAATTATATTTTAGTTGTAGTTATAGTTTTAGTGTTCCCGCACGGTTATTTGAAAAAGAGAAAAATTAATTATTGTAAATAAAATCAGCGGATTATTAAAATCCGCTGATTTTTGACCTATTGACTTTTATTTCAAGTTTTACTATAATAGCAACAATAAAACCAAAATTTTAATATGGTAAAAACTGTCAAACCAAAATCAAAAAAACAACCCAAATATCTTGACCAAACAGATAAAAAAGATATTCTTAACCAAATGGGTACGCTCAATGAAAATGTAATACATCAAATTCAATTATTAGCTGAATCTTTTGATACTAAATTTCAATTCGTTCATCAAGATATAAAAGAAATGAAAAACGATATTCAATCACTAACCCAAGCTGTTTTAGAATCAAGAAATGAGATTGATACCAAAGTTTCTAAAACCGAATTTATTGATTTAAAAATGCGAGTTATAAAATTAGAATCTAAAAGAAAATAATAAATATATTTAAACAAAATCAACCAAAACAGAAATGTTTTGGTTGATTTTATTTTAAAATTTGACAAACGTGTGTGTGAGTGGTAGTATCTTATTAGCAGGTTTATCAAGAAAGTAAGAAAGGAGGAAAAACATGGCAAATATTTTTGCTGGTATCAATATCAGTGAAAAGGACAAACAAAAACTCCTAAAAAACACTATTTCTTTGGTACTAAAAGAAGATAACCACACGGGGTCAAATGTGTGGGGAGTGTTGGGAATCCTCGTGGACAATAGTGGTTTGCCGGACGAAACTCGAAAAGCACTCAATGACCAAATTTTGAAATGAAGGTCAAAAAGAGGGATTAATCTTCTCCCTCTTTTTTAATTATAAATCAAAGAAATTAATATAGTCATCATTATCTCTTTCTATATCTTTATCATAATAAATATATTTTAAATTAATTTTAGGATACGTTTCTTTAAATTTAATATAATTTTTAGGAGTTATTTTAGATACTTTGAATTTACTTTCATAAGCTATTTTATTTCCAACCACAAAATCCACTTCATTTTTATCAATTGTACTTCAATAATTTATATTTATTTCATCATTAGTTTCTAATAATTTTTTATAAATCATATTTTCTAAAATTTCTCCTTTATCATCTCTATATTCTAATTTATCAAAATTATTTAAAAAAACATTACGCAAACCAAAATCATTAAAATATATTTTATTCATTTTTGTAAGTTCTTTTCTTAAATTTCTAAAATATGGACTGACTAAATAAATATGAAAAGATTTTCTCATAATATATAAAAAATTATTTATTATGGTTTTAGAAACATTTAAAGTATTAGCTAATTCATTAATATTTATTGTTTTGCCTATTTGATCCGATAGTAATACAAAAAGTTTATAAAATATTTCATCTTTCTGAATCCCAGCATCATCAATATCTCTTTTGGTATAAGCATAAGCAATATCGTGTAAAATTATTTTCTTTTCTTCATTATCTTCTGAAAGTATTACCCTTGGATAACCACCATAAGTAATATATTCGTTCATCAATTCTTTTTTATCTGATAATTTTAAATCTTTAATTTTTAGTTTTTTTGCTAATAAAAATTCTTCAAAAGAAAACACATTAAGGAAAAATATTCTTTTCCTTCCAGCTAAAGAATCTTTAAATTTTTTATCAATATAAAAAGCTGAAGATCCAGTAACAATTAATTTTATTTTCCCTTTGTATTTATCATAATTAAATTTGAGAAAATTAGAAGGATTTTTTAAATATTGTATTTCATCTATAAATATATATTTTTTTTCTTTATCTATTCCTTCTATAATATTTATTAAATTGTCTGGATGTTCATCTAATTTAGCTAACAGAGTAGGGTCTTCTAAACTAAAAAAATAGCATCGTTTTCCTTCTTTTTTTAATTTAGAATACATATGGAAAAGCATAGTTGTTTTACCGGTTTGTCTAGGGCCAGTAATTAATGCTATTTCATCTACTTTTAAATAATCTCAAACATCATCATATATCCTGCGTTTTATAAACATAATAAAAAGTTAATATTTTCATATATATTATCAGATAATTTGTATTTTGTCAATGATAAAAATCCTTTTTATCGGATAAAAAGGATTTTTAGCTAAACATAAATCCTTTTTATCTTTATTTTAAAATTTGACAAGCACATGTGTGAGTGATAGTATCTTATTAGCAGGTTTATCAAGAAAGTAAGAAAGGAGGAAAAACATGAAAAGTATTTTTGATGGCGTAGACATTACTGACGAAGGCAAAGAAGCAATCCTAGAGAATCTTGTGAATATAGTAAAAAGTAAAAATCGCAATACAGGAAGTAATGTTTATGAAGTTTTATCGTCCATTATTACCAGTAGTGGACTGCCCCAAAACGTTCAAGAGCGTTACAGAAAATTGTCTTTTGTATAGTCTCTTTTAAAGAGGGATTAAGTTTCTCCCTCTTTTTAATTATAAATCAAAGCATCAACGCTAAAAATCCTTTTTATCTTTATTTTAAAATTTTTCACAAAACAAAAAAGCGTTTACACTTTTGTAAACGCTTTTTTAAAAATTATTTGAATTCTTTTTGCAATTTTAATATCTCTTGGTATTGGACTTCTTCACAATTGTGTTTACTCAGCTTTTCAATGATTTCTGCGATTTTTGATATGGCATATTGTTTCTGGCCACTATAAAACAAACCAGTTAAATAAATGACTAATCTATTTTGGATTAATCCTTCGTCATTCAAATTGCTTTTTATCCATTTTTGTAATTGCTTGTTAATGAACGCGTCATGTTCATTTTTCTTCCTGCCAATGATTCTCATTTTAACCTCCTAATTTTTAAAACAACTTTTTCCATTTTATCATATGATAGGCAAACTTTCAAGCTTTGGCTTTGACATACTGACGTTTTTGTGATAGTATTCATCCAGCAAATTGATAATCGAAATATTTAATTATTAGGAGGGAAAGATGTCTGAAAAGGCAACGTTTATTTGCAACAATCCAAAATGCAAAGAACCCTGTACGTTCATTGGTGAAGTCACAAACCTAGACTGTCCAGTTTTGCAAAACACTACCGAAGCTCTGCAAATTGAAGAAGTAAAGCGACCTTTATTCCAACGTTTAACTAGTTGGTTCAAGAAAGGAGTAAAATTGTGATTAATTTAGATGAGATTAAGACCAAAATGGATCATCTAAAGGAAGAGATTAAAAAGGGTGATGCTCTAACCGCTGATTATGTGTTTTTTGTTTTGGAACCTCTCTTTGGTAACCTTGTAACAGAAATTAATATTCTGCAAATTGAAAAAGGCGAATTATTAACAGATCAAGCTAAATCCCGAAAGAAGATTAGAGATTTACAAGATGATATTACTCTATTACAACGTCAGCAACCATCATGAACAATCGAAAATCACTTGCAACTAAAGTTGCAAGTGATTTTTCATTTTTTTGACATTCAAATAGATTTGTGGTAACATAAATGTAGAAGTTTTGATATTTTAGGAGGGGAATAAAAATGAAAAGAAAGTTTCGAATAAACAGTCGTGGCTATAAGCCGTTTATGGTCACATTTGAAACCGATGACCCAAACTTAGTGAGAATCATCAAGTATGGTATGGAATATTGGATGGCTAAACTTGCCATACAAATACTTCCTGCAAAGTGTTTCAACTTTGATGAAATCAATCTCAGTAGATTAGACCCATTGCCGGACGATCAACACACCACAAAAGATTATCCGGGATCGCTCGATTCCTTTCCATCTTTTGGCGACGAAATCACTGATTCATCCGCCTCATGACTTTGCCTTTACCACTCGCGATAAAAATAATCCGAGTGGTTTTGCTTTTAAATATATTTTATGTTATAATTTCATTATAATTTATTCATTAAATTAACAATATGATAAACTCACAGCCACCATCTGGCATGAGAGATGCTCTGCCAAATGAATTAAGACAAAAACAAAGAATTATAAATCAAATTAAACAAATTTTTGAAAAGTTTAATTATGACCCAATTGATACACCCGCTCTAGAACGGATCGAGGTTTTAAATGGAAAATTTAGCAGTCAAGAAGAAAATGAAAAATTAATTTTTCAAATTCAAAAACGTGGTGATAAATCTGACGAAGGAAGTGATTTAGGTTTACGTTATGATCTTACTGTACCTCTTGCTCGTTTTTACGTTGAATATCAAGCTAAATTACCAAAAATATTCAAACGCTATTGTATAGATAAAGCTTGAAGAGCGGAAAGACCAGGAAAGGGTAGATACAAAGAATTTTATCAATGCGATATTGATACCATCGGCAGTTCTTCTAATTTAGTTGAAGTTGAAACTTTTATAGCTTTAAACGAAGCTTTAAAATTATTTAATTTTAAAAATCTTTCTTTAAAAGTAAGTTCTCGCGATTTTCTTTTAAAATTTTTAGAAAGTTTTCAGATACAAGATTTAAAATCGTTTATGACAATTCTTGATAAACAAGATAAAATTGGTTTTGATGGTGTCCTGCAAGAATTAATTGTCAAAGGTTTTGATGAAAATATTTCTAAAACTATTTTGGATTTATTACAAAACGAAAAAGAATTCGAAAATTATTGTAAAGATAATACAACCATTCAAAATATTATAAATCAAATTCAAGAAATTATTGATTTAGCCAAACCCTTCTTAGGTGATACCAAAATCTATTTTTGTAAAACTTTAGTTAGAGGTTTTGATTACTATACTTCTATCGTTTTTGAGTTTTATAGTGACGATTTGAAATCAACCGTTGCTGGTGGTGGACGCTACGATACTTTAACTAGTATTTTTAATGATCAAAAAATTCCAGCTTGCGGTGGATCGATTGGTATTGAACGCATTTTTGGATTAATTGACGAAAAAGATATTAAAAACGAGAAGCAGTCGGTTTTGATTGCTTTGTTTGATGAATCGATGAAAAAAGATTGTTTGGATATTTTAAATTTATTAATTCAAAATAATATTAATGCCGAAATATATTTATCGGCTGATAAATTGGGCGATCAAATTAAATATGCTTTATCAAAAAATTGTAAATATTTAATTATTTATGGTCCTGATGAAAAAGCCAAGGGAACAATCACTTTAAAAAACTTAGAGACCAAAGATCAAACTGAAATAAAAAGAGAAGAGCTGATTAAAAATTTAAAGTTTTAAAAACAAAATATTTTTAAACCGAAACTCGCCCAATTTGGGCGAGTTTCGGTTTTTTATCCATAATAAAAAACGCCCGATTCAGCTTGACACATTGTAGTTTTTATGATAATTTAACAATGGGACTTTCAGGCTAGAACTAAGCTGTCTTCTCTTCTTCGGATGACTTAGTTTTGGTCATTATTTAACCTCCTAATTTAAATATATAAAGCACCCAAGCGGGGGAAGTTGGTCACTTCTCCTGCTCAAAAACTAGCTCTTTATATTATATACAGATGAAAAAAGATCCTACGTTTCAATGGATCTTTTTTTAATTGATTTTTCTAAATTTATATGCTATCATAACAATATTCTAATAATATTCTTTAGAAAAACCCTCTAGATAAATTGCTTCTGCGCAATTATACTAAGGAGGGGGGCGAATTTGTTCTTTGTTATCATTCTTGTTCTTTATCGATATGCGGCTTTTTTTAAAGTCGCTTGTTTTTTTGTTTAAATTATTGACTTTTTTAAAATTTAAGTTATAATAATATTTATGCTCTTTAGACATATGTGCTATAATGCACAAAGCTGTTGTTTTTTTAACAGTGGAGTCAATGAGACAGAGGAAATTTTGGTGATAATTAGTGGTGAGCGAACATCGCTGAAATAGCTCAACGTCGTTCAAAGTTTAAAGGCAATATTTATTTTCATACCTTTCGTCTTTTAACGATGCGCAATGTTGGCTATCCCTGGCCGGCAATTCACGCGCGTGAGTTGCCGCTTTTTTAATTTAAACCTTCAGATTCTAATACTTTTTTTACTAAGTTATAAATATTTTCATCTCCATATTTTTTTGCTTCTGATCCAAATTCTTTTAGTGACCCTATCGCTTCTTCTATGATCTCATTAACATACTTTTTGTTTGCAGCAGTTTCTAAACGTTTTTTCCCTTCTTGGATTTCAGTTTGTATAGCATTCACGTAATTTTCTGGAGTTTTTACGGGCGGTGTATTTTTAGAAAATGATAAATCGTTTCCATAATATAAAATTTCTTTTGAAGTACTTAAAATATATGAGGGAACCTGTTCTTTTGATTCTTTTCCAGTCAAAATTCTATAAGCGCCACGCCCTAATAAGCCCGCATGCTCTAATTCATCATTTCTTTTTTCTTTAGCAGCCTGTTCTTTTTTGATTTCATTTCTTTTTATTCGCTTTTCCAACTGTTTGCCAATTAAAGGACTATTTTTTAATAATCCAGTATATTCTAATATATCTTGTGCAATTTCAGGCATATTATGCTTTAAAGCTTCTAATCCAAAACCTTTTAACGCCGCTTTAGTATTTTCCATTACACGTTCATAAATCCCTTGACGTTCCTGTTTTTCCTTTTCGGGTAAATTTTCAAATGTTTTTTTATAATTTTCAATTATTTTTTTCATTTCTGTTACATAATTTTTTGGGGTTTTAATTTCGCCTGATTCTCAATTTCCACGATCAATTCATATAACTCCTTTTTCTAATTGTTCTGTGGCATCATATATTTTTTGCTCTCCATGTGTCTCTTTATCTGCTCGTGTTAATTTTTCTTTTGACAACAAAGCTAGAAATTGTTTTTGCCCATCTTTTTTTGCACGGTGCTGATAGCCATAGTTATCAATCTCGTCTAATTTTTCAACTTCATTTTTTATCTTTTTCATTTGTTCCATAGTTTTTTTAATTTTTGGAACATTTGGATTTTTTTCTTTTGTCCTTGTTTCTTCAATTTTTGTATTTTGTTTATCTACTATTTTTTCTTTGATTATTATACCGCTAGCTTTTTGCTTCATTCTTTCCACCACTCTTTGATGGATCTTTTTTTCATTATACATATTTGTTTAGTTTATAAATTTTTATTAAATATATTATATCACAAAACGACAAAACGTGCTATGTCAAGTTATATATTATATATGTAGGTATTCAACTCATTTAATGACAATAACTTTAAAATTTGCTAAAATAAATATATAAAATTATAAAATGTCAGATATTAGACTCACTGATAGTATTGAAAACCTTTATGGTGTTGGTAAATATTATCAAGACAAATTAAAAAACTTAAATATTTTTGTCATTAAAGATTTATTATGGCATTTTCCTTTTCGTTATCAAGATTTTACTAATATCAAACCTATCAATGAATTAGAACTTGATGTTCCATCCACAATTATCGGTCATGTTGAAAAAATTAGAAGTTATCGTACCTATCGCAGACGCATGCTTTTAACTGAAGCCAAAATTGTTGATGAAACTGCTTCAGCGGATTTAGTTTGGTTTAATCAACCTTTCATTTCTAACCAAATCAAAAATGGATCGCTTATTACTGTATCTGGTAAACCCAAAGCTAAAGGCAAACATTTTGTGTTTCAAAGTCCAGCTTTTGAAATTATATCTCAAAATAAAGATGATGAAGAAGTTGATATTGCTAATCTTAAACACACTGGTCGATTGATCCCGGTTTATCCCGAAACTAGTGGTGTTAGTTCGAAAATGCTTCGCACCTATATCAAACGTTTGCTGGATAGTTTTCAAAAACAATTTATTGATTATTTGCCCGAAGAAACTAAAAAACGAAACAAGTTGTTTAATCTAGAAGACGCTTTAAATAAAATTCATTTTCCAAAAAATAATGACGAAGCTATTGATGCCAAAAATCGATTTGTGTTTGAAGAAATGTTACTCACTCAATTGCACTTACTTCGGATCAAAGATAAAATGTCCAAAAACAAAGCGCCAAAGATTAAATCCGATATCAATTTAATCAAAGAATTTTTATCAACTTTACCTTTTATTTTAACTAATTCTCAAAAGAAAGCTATTTGAGATGTCATGAAAGATATAGAAACTGGTTCTCCAATGAATCGGTTGTTAGAAGGTGACGTGGGCTCAGGTAAAACTATTGTGGCGGTATCGGTAGCTTTATTATGTATAAAACAAGGTTATCAAGTGGCTTTTATGGCGCCCACCGAAGTTTTGGCCAAGCAACACTATCAAAGTATTATAAAATATTTAGAACCATTTAAAATAAAAATTGCCCTAATGACTGGTGATGGTGTTCAAATTAAAGATGGTTTTATTGAAGGCAAGGTCACCAAAGAATATTTATTAAAAAGTATTGGCGATGGTACCGAGTGACTGGTGGTTGGTACCCATGCTTTAATCCAAAAAAATATTGATTTTAAAAATTTAGGACTAGTCATCATCGATGAACAACATCGTTTTGGTATTAAGCAGCGCAAAGAATTGTTACAAAAATCTAATAATTTATACGATCCCAACAATCCGAACTCATCCCCCACACCAACCATAGGTTGGGGTGGGGGCCAAGCCGAACTATCCGAAGAAAAAACAAACAATAACAATAAAAATAAAATTTTAGAAAAAGATTTATCATATAAAATTAATGGCATATTATTTAAAATTCACGATGAAATAGGTAGATTTTGTCGTGAAAGGCAATATGGTGATTTATTAGCCAAAAAATTAAAAGAAAATAATATTAATTTTCAAAGGGAAGTGCCGATTGAAATAGCAAACATCAAATCAAATTTTGCTGATTTTATAATTGAAAATAAAATTATAGTTGAATTAAAAACAAAACCATATATTGAGAAAAATGATTATAGTCAAATTTTAAGATATTTAAAAGTAAAAAACATAGAATTAGGATTGTTAGTCAATTTTACACAAAAATATTTAAAACCAAAAAGAATTTTAAATTCCGAATATTCGGGTCATTCGGATTGTTCGGATTGTTTGGATAGCGTATTGCTTCCACATTTTTTATCCATGACCGCCACACCCATTCCTCGCACCTTAGCTCTTTCAATCTATGGTGATTTAGATTTATCCATTTTAGATGAAATGCCAAAAAATCGCAAAACTATTATTACTAAAATTGTTCCTAAAATTAAAGAAAAACCAATGTTTGAGTTTATTCGTAAGGAGATCAATAATGGTCGCCAAGTTTTTGTAATTTGCCCGAGAATTGAAGAGAGCGTTCAAGCCAATGAAGATGGTACCAAAAAAGTAAAAAATCTATTTTCTTTTGATCAGCTTTTAAATTACGAAGTTAAAGCTGTCAAAAAAGAAGTAGAAAAGATGAAAAAAATTTTTCCAGAATTTAAAATTGAAATGCTTCATGGCAAAATGAAATCCAAAGACAAGGAATTGATTATGAAAAAATTTTATAATAACGATATTAACATTTTAGTTTCAACTTCAGTTATTGAAGTGGGAGTGGATGTGCCCAATGCTTCCGTAATGTTAATTATGGGCACGGAAAGTTTTGGTCTGGCTCAGCTTCATCAGTTTAGAGGACGAGTTGGCCGGGGTGTTTATCAATCATATTGTTTTCTATATACTGAATCGAATAGCCGAACTACCAAAGAACGACTAGAAGCCATGGTGGATTGCCATGATGGTTTTAAATTAGCTGAAATTGATTTAAAACTACGAGGCCCCGGAGAAATGTTCGGAAAAAACCAATCGGGTTTTCCGGATTTAGCCATGACGGCCATAAAAGATTCAAAGTTACTTAAAAATATCCAAAATGAAGCCAAGCTTCTTTTTGCAACCGATCCAGATTTTAAAAAACACCCATTGTTTTTACAAAAATATAAAGAATTTGTTGGTAAGCTTCATATGGAGTAGAGTATTAAATCCAAAATTTCAATCCCAACGGTACCAGGTACCGTTGGGATTGATAAGGTTTAAAATAAATTTCTTGACAAATCAAGGATAGTATGATATAATACAAATATCAATTTGTTCTTTAAATATGCATAATTTCAGCAGCCAAAAGTATTTAAAATTTAAATACTTTTAGCTGCTGAAAAGCAAGCATAAACCATAAGGAGGGTTTTATTATGTCCAGGAAAATGAAGATCGATGTTGGCTCGTTGGTGCTATGTGGTTTGTTGTCATTTATCTTAGCTGGTTTCGGCTATGGTATTTATCGCAAATATACCCAACCACCGCATTCCGTGGGTTTTAGCGGTATGTTATTGCCACAAGTGGTTAGCGAAAACTTGCCATACGCCATTCGATCCAAATGGGGAGGACAAGATTGTATGGATCTTGGAAAAGGATATTTTTATACCTTTTCCAAGAAGGTATTAACTACCCCGGATGGTATTGAACACAATGTTATTGTCACAGTCACAAAGGATAAAACGCACACCCAAATAGACGTGCGTTAAAATGATCCGTTGCCAAGTCTGGCTGGGTTACCAGCCAGACTTGGATCTGTCTATGAGTAAAACTCATACTGATGAGCCATAATATAAAATGGCGAAACAGATTTGTTCTTTAAAGGAGAATAATACAATGAAAAAAAATAAAGTTAGTTTTTTTGCAATAGTGATGGCTATAGCTATGGTAGTTTACGAAAAACCGCCGGTTAAGAAATTTCTGCATAAGATGCTAGTTGCAGTAGTAGCTGCAGTATTAGTTTTTGGCATTTATACAGTAGTTAAAAACGACAGCGTAAACGCCGTAGCAGAAATAAAAGCAGCCATTTTTATGATGTCAAAAGATGGCTTATCTGAACAGCAGATCTTGAATCACTATTCGTTCCGGGACGATCCCAGAGCAACGATTTTGAAAGATCTGAAGAAAACGGGCGAGTTTAAAGAACTCGTTCGGAAAGGAAGGGAGTCAAGAGTAAGATGACTCTCTTAAAAATCCTTGGTCTTAACGATCAAGGATTTTTTCCTTTTTATAAAAACCCATTGATTTTTATTTAACTCCTTGATATAATATTTTGCGACATGGCCTAATTTATATTTTTATTTTAGTTTTTGATTTTTAGTTTTGACATTTGACTTTTAACTTTTAAGTTTTTACTATGCTTTTAAAACCCCTTCTCACAGATTATCTCAACTTCATTGAGATAGAAAAAAATCGAAGTATTAACACTCGCGATAATTACGAGCGATATATTTTGCATTTTTTAAGATGGCTTTCTAGCTATCTTGGTAAAAGTTACGAAACTTTAATTCCTAAAGATATATCCTACGATTCATTGCGTGAATATCGTTTATTTTTAAATCGTGAAATTGTTGATTCGGGTGAACAAAGAAAAAAGAACACTCAAGGTTATTATATTATTGCTCTACGTAATTTTTTAAAATATTTAATTCGTCGCGACATTGATGTTATTTCCCCGGATAAGATTGATTTACCCAAAGCGGGTGATCGCGAAATCAATATTATTTCTGAAGACGAACTAATGAGATTATTAGACGCTCCGGATATTTCTGACACTAGAGGTATTCGAGATAAAGCCATTTTGGAATTACTTTTTTCTACCGGCCTTCGTGTGTCCGAACTTTGCTCACTCAATCTCAATAGTGTAAACTTTCAAACTGGCGAATTTCCAGTTAGAGGTAAGGGAAGAAAAATTAGAGTTGTGTTTTTGTCCGATCGGGCTAAAAAATATTTAATGGACTGATTAAAAGCTCGAAAAGATATTGTGGACGAACCAATGTTTATTAGTTTGCCTAATATCAAAAATAAAAAATATACACGCTTGACCACTCGATCTATTGAACGCATTATAAAATATTATTCTACCAAAGCTGGCATTACTAAAAAAGTTGTACCCCATACATTACGTCATTGTTTTGCTACTGACTTACTTCAAAATGGAGCCGATTTGCGTTCTGTCCAATCCATGCTCGGCCACTCTTCAGTTGCTACCACTCAAATTTATACACACTTAACCAATAAAGCTCTAAAAGAAACTTATCAAAAGTTTCATGGCAAAGGAATAAATAAATAAAAACATCGCCAATATTGCTTGGCGATGTTTGAAAGGGATTAGATGGGACATATTGTCACATCTTCCGGATAACAGTCCGAGTCTGTGGTGTGATTTACACTTATGTTTTCGCGCTTACCGTTAATAAGCACATAAACATGGAGATTTGGATTTTCATTCTTGAGTTGTTCTAAGCGGTCGATTAGCTCTGTTATATTCATTTTTTACTCCTTTCTATTTATATATCACTATTTTTTAAAGTTAACAAAAAACTGTTTTATTCAAATGGCTCCATCTCAATAATGATGCATCCATCATCGGGCTCCTCAGGTTCATATTGGACTCCTTTTATATTATACAGTTTTCCATCTAGTCCGCGGATCTTAACTTTCGAATTTACATGCGAGGACTTTTGGTTCATTGCTGCTAAGAACGTTGACAATCTTATCCCTGGCATATTTATCTCCTTTTCATTTAATTTATAATTTTCTAAAATTAGATTAGCATAATTAATTTTTAAAATCAAATTTGATTTACATATCAGTTTTTTTATGCTAATATTTTAAATATCTTGCCTTCATAGCTCAACTGGATATGCGTGGTGTTGACCAATTACCAATATTATGCTATAATACCAATAGCTTTTTAAATCGAAGGAGATTAACGATGGAAGAAAAGGTTCGCGAAGAAGGTAGAAGAAATACTATGCGGAGGGTTGTGCTATCAATGGCAATGATCTGCATGGTAGTGATGGCGGTTTGGACATCTTTAGAAAACTACAGGCTTAAATCAGAATTGTCTGAAATAAAAGACAAGTTTCCAACAGTCGGTGGTATTGGCGGTAAACCATTGATATGGACCGATGGATTCCTTGTGGCAGTGGTTCGTGTTAATGAAACCGAATTACTACCCGCCAACCCCAAAGAAGTTAGTGTTTTATACACTAACGATGAAAGACTGGCAAAGATTGAGGACTCGTATGTAGCGGCTAGTTATTTGCGAGCAAACTACTGGCCATTATTCCTAGATGAATGATCTCTTCCAAAACCCCAAAGGAGTAAAATAAATTTTATTTACTTCAATGGGGTTTTTCATTTATTTCAAAAAATTTTTGATCTTTCAATATAATATTTTATGATGTGTAAAAAATTAAAAATATTTTATAGTTTTGGAAAATTTTTAACCGATCGTCTCAATTATATTGAGATCCAAAAAAGAAATGTCAACATTTGCAATAATCATGAACGATATATTTTTATCCTGTCATTAACAATATTCTGAATTCATGTTAACATGTTTTATTTTCAAAATCATTTATTTACTTATTATCGTTTTTATGCTAATATTTTAAATATCTTGCCTTCATAGCTCAACTGGATAGAGTGCGTGGCTTCGGACCACGAGGTTGGGGGTTCGAATCCCTCTGGAGGCACCCCCACACTCAGAAAGTTTAAGGTTAAAAATTCTATTTTTAACCAGGAAACAATTAAATTTATTGTATGATGTACATTTTGAATAGAATGTTTAACTTTAAAATATTACTTAACGCTTAAAAACTTTTCTGAGTGTGGGGGCTAGCCCCCACACCAACCTTTGGTTGGTTGTGGAGCGAAGCGGGGCTGGCCCCCATCACAGAAAGGTTAAGATTAAAAATAAAATTTTTAACCAGGAAACGATTAATTTTATTATACGATGTATATTTTGAATAGAATGTTTGACTTTAAAATATTACTTAATTATTTTATATGAAAAATTGGAATCAATATTGATTCGAAAAAATTTACAATCATCGCAATTATTTTTTGAGCACAATGTCTTGATTAATCAGTGATAAACTTTTTCTAGTTTTATTTTTTAGTTTTTGAACAACCATTTGATTATTAATTCGTCACGATATTGTTTTACTTTACAAATTAGCTTTAAACGTCGGATTTATTTTATTACTTATCCGAATCGTCGTCGATGGTATTATCAAAAAATTAACTTATCATCCGCGCCCCTATTTAGTCGATGGCGATGTTTTGCCTTTGGGCAAAAAAGAACAAAATAGTGCTTCACCATCGGGCCATACCACCGCTGTTGTCGCTATCGTTTTTACTCTAATACTATATAGTCCTTGATTTATATTATTAACACCACTCATCCCATTGATTATGTGATCGCGCGTCTACAATGGCTTACATTGACCATTAGATGTTTTTCTCGGTGTCATCGTTGGTTTAGTTTTTTGCAATGTTAGCTTTATGTTAACTAATTTTATCTTTAAATAACTTGCTATTGAAAAAACTTGACCAAATTGTAGTTGTGTGGTAGAATATTAATAGTAGATTTTAATTTAAAAAGGAGAAAAAATGAAAACGATAACTACAGTTGTTGGTGACGAAATTACTATAGATGATTCGAATGAAGCTTGCAATAAATTTGGTTTCAATGTAGGTGATATGGTCAGCTATAGAGGGGAAAAAGGTGTAGTATTAGGAGTAGGCGTTCCAGGACCAGATACGGATTGTGAACATTGTTCCGAATTTACAAAAGTGCTCTGGTTCAAGTTCGAGCTTGACGAAGGAGCAACATTCTGTTGTCCATTCAAGTTAAGTGATTATAAACGCATTTGAAAACAACATCCCTGGACAAAGTTTTGTCCAGGGGGTTTTTTTTATTTTTTAACTATTGAAAAAAGAAGAAAAATGTAGTAGAATAGTAAGACAATAGTAAGACAATAGTAAGACAATAGTAAGACAATAGTAAGACAATAGTAAGACAATAGTAAGACAATAGTAAGACAATAGTAAAGAGCAAATAATTACTAATTACTATTTACCAATTACTCTTTATATTACCATTTACTACTTACTCTTTCCTTTTGAACATTGCTAGCCCCTGCCTACCGGCAGGCAGGCCCACATCAACCTTCGGTTAGTCGTGGTGGGAACATTGATACTTGAAATTTTATTTTATCCGCCCCCATAGCTCAGTCTGGTAGAGCAGTTGCCTCTTAAGCAAATGGTCGCAGGTTCGAATCCTGCTGGGGGCACAGCAAAAAACAAAGTTTTTTGATCTCAAAAACATGCCCCCACACCAAGTTTGCTAATAAATTAGTATTTTAAATGATTAGTATTGCCTAATATTAATATCAAAATAACTAGTGCAAACTTGGTGTGGAGCCTGCCGGTAGGCAGGCGAAGCGGGGTCAAAGATCAAAAATGAAATAATAAAATAATAAAATATAATTTAAAAACCTAATAAATGGTTTTTCTTTTTGTGAAAACAGAGAAAAAATCTCGATATAACAATCGAGATGTTTTTAAAATATAAAAAAAAGAGGGCCAAGATCGACCCATCTTTTTATTAATACATCCTATTTGATTTCGATAGGGGTTAATTGTAATGGCTCAATTATTTTACCATGCAAAAACAGGATTTTTTTTATTTCTCGTTCTACTTTTTCTAGTGGCTTATCAGATTCGATTATCACATGAGATTGACCAGTTTCTGGATGTGTGCTATGAGTTACGCTTAGCACATCTTTACTTGGCCAAATATTTCTTGACAAAATTTTGGCCATTTGAGTTGCATTTTTTTGATCAATACTATACTTGCTCATTTGTATCACCTTTCTTCACATTGTGATAATACAATTGCGTCTACGATGTCTTGACGACCCTTGAACGGTCCTTCTTGTAATAGTTCTTTCTTGAATGGTTCGAGAACTTTTTTTGTTATTACACTTTCAACCACCTTTCTTTCAATATCAGATACAGTGCCAGGATTAATAGTGTAGATCGAAATTAAGTTGTTCGGTTTCTTAGGTAATACACCTGGTTCCGGATAACCCAATATGATGCTGCCAACATTTAAAGGCAACAGCGGATATCTTACTAAAAATTGAGAGAACGAAGCAATAACATGGTCTTGATGTCTTTCGTAATTCACCATGCTGGCTTGAAAGCTTGCGAATCGTTTTGGATTTGACATTGATTAAAACCTCCTAATTGTTTATTTTTCTATTTACTTTTCACATTCTATCATATCAATCTCTAAAAGGCAAGATGTTGAGTTTTGTGAATTTGACAAAAGTGTGTTTGCGTGGTAGTATACCATTAGAAGCTTCAAATAAAAAAAAGGAGAAAAAATGAAGTGCAAAAATTGTAAGACAACTTTTGAAGAAGAGACGGCCAAAACAACTATAGTCCAAACCGGATGTAGTTTATATTCACCAGTTATAGTATGTCCTGAATGTGGAGTGTTGTTGTGGCCTAAAACTGGCAATCTTGTCGAGAACAGAGCCGGATTGACTGCTTTTATGGAAGGAGGTGAATTAATACATAAAAAAATCTAGAAGAAAAATAAACCCCTGGATAAAAATTTATCCTGGGGTTTATTCATTATTTTAGAAAGTTGTAATCAACTTTTAAAAGAGGGGGTTTGCATTTTCTTATTTTTTTTGATAACATATCCCTACAAAGATACCGATTGAAATCCGGCTAATTTGTTTTTATTCACAAAATTAAAGATATTGCCGTAGATAAACAAATATGACAAAAGAAAAATTTTCAAACATCTATGACACATTTTCAAAAGAAATATTTAACTTCTTGTTCTTAAGAACCAGTTCTAGTGATATTGCTAATGATTTAACATCCGAAACATTTTTTAAATTTTGAAAATCCAATTGTGACAAACCCGAAGATTATTTAAAAAATCCTCGTGCATTTTTATATCGTCTAGCTCGAAATTGTTTAATTGATTTTTATCGTAAAGATAGCAAGCAAATTACGGTTTCAATTGAAGCCAGTACCGAAGATAGTGAAAATGAAAATATTGTTGAAATTCAAATCGAGTCTAATGAAAATATCGTTCGCGAATACGCTGAATCGGAAAAAAGAGAAATGGTTTTGAATTGTATCAAAAAACTCAATCCAATTTATGCCGATGTTTTAATTTATTATTATGTTCAAGGTTTAGATTCAAAAGAGATTGCCATTATTATTGGTCGCACTGAAACCAATACTCGTGTGATTATCCATCGAGCTTTAGAATCTCTTAAAAAAACCATAAAATAAATGTATGGGATTTCGAAAATCAACAGGACCCAGTAATAAAGATCTTGAAAAGATGTTTGAAAACATATCTTCTGGTTTTGAAAGTTCAACAATACCTTCGAAATTAGATTCACAGAATCAAAACAATTTAGCCAGTCTTGTTCAAGGATTACAGCACGAAGATGCATTAAAAGAAGAAATAGAACAATTAGAAGAAGAAAGAAAAAAATTAAAAGAAGAAACAAAACCTTTTTGAAAAGTTTATTCATCTTTTAAACATAATATACTAAATCATATTCGTGATAAAAAGGCTCTCGAGCCTATTATAAACGATTTTTTTACCACCACATTTCATCCTAAGGATCTTGCAAAATCGTTTGACGAAATAGATAAAGGTCTTGATGACATTAAATCTTCAAGACTATATCCTAAAAAAGAAGAAGAGAATATAGACGAAAAAACACTTATCAAATACATTATTAAAACTAATACTACCATTGGTAAACAATTTTTTGAAAGATTTATTGAAAAAATCTGAGCTGTTGTGAGAAACATTGATCCAATTAAAAGTCCCAAAGAACAAATAATAGAAGAATTAAACAAAAACAATAAAACATCACAATCAGAAACACAAAGTGACGACAAATCTAAAGAAAATCATAAACGTTTTATTGATACTATAAACCAGAATTTAGTTGAAATTGAGGATATTTTTTTAACCAAATTGGCTGATTTGTATCTTGATAGCCAAGACCAACAAAAATAATAATTTTCCGGCGGGCATTTGATGCCCGCCGGTTTCCCAGTTTCCCATTTCCTCTCCAATTTCCAATCCCAACGGTACCTGGTACCGTTGGGATTGGATTTTTAACGTTGACTTTTTAATTTAAAATTGATACAATTATAATACATATTAAATAATTTAATTATGTCCAAAGATATAAAAAATAGTCTTAAAAATGGAAAAGTTAGATTTATAATTTTTAAAAAAGGAGGCAGCTGATGTGGAGTTGCTCTAGAATTTAATATTGTTGAAATTGATAAAGATCCAAATATTGTTTTATTTAATTTGTTAGAAGCAATAACTGGTTATATTCAATCGGCCATTAAAAATAATGTTGATATTTCTATGTTAAATCAAAAAACCAATAAAGAATATGAAATAATCTGAGATAAAATTAATAAAAATAACCATAAACCTTCAATGCCCAATGTATATATGTTCGGCAAAAAGGCATTGGCCAATGTTTAATTTTTTACATTATGTCTCGCGGATTATATAATTGAACGTTTTTAGAAATCAGCGAGTTTTTGAAAAAACATAACTTTTATCTTACCCATATTCACGGTAGTCACTATTTCTACGTTGGCATTGTTTCGGGCATTAAAAGACAAGTTTGTATTCCTAGACATGGTAATAAACCTATACATCCCGGAACATTCAAAGGTATAATTCTGCAATCAGGAATTCAAAAAAAGATTGAACAGCTAAATAATTTTTAAAAAACCGGCGGGCATAAAATGCCCGCCGGTCTCCAAGTTTCCAATCCCAACGGTACCAGGTACCGTTGGGATTGGAAATCAATATGTTCCGAACATTCCGAACATTCCGAACATATATTAATATTTAATGACTTTAAAAGATATGGCTTAATCTTTACTTTAATCATAACGGTACCAGGTACCGTTATGATTAATTTTAATCTACTCGATTTGTTGTTTACAATTTAAAAATATGCTATTCTTGATATAATCAAATATAAAATAATTTTATGAAAAAAGTATTTTATTTATTATTGTTTGTTATTTTAATTTTTTCTTTTGGCTTTTCTAATTCAAAAGCTGCCACGGAAAGTGCTTTTAGTGGTTTAAATAATTTTACCACGTCTTTTGATATTGGCAGTTTCATGCAAAATAATTATAACAGATGAATTTACAATACCAAAACTCAAAAATGCGAACAGGTGGATTATAAAAGCGATGACGACTATGCCACCGAATCTGAATGCAAAGCTGATAATACCAAACCAGCTTACACTTTATCCGATAGTTTTTTAAATAGTAATTGAACCAATTGATCAGTTGATACTGATATAGAAAAACCAACCAAATCATCCGAGTTTCAAATTAGTGATCAAACTAATTCAAGTTTTAATATCAATGATTTTTGAGTCGAAAGTGAAACTCCACAAACCGCACCATCTGTATCCCAAGACGTTTTAAATGGATCAAATTTTGATTTTAATCTTAATTCATCATCCGTTACCAATCAAAAAACTGAAGAAACCACACCTTGATCGTTTCTCGGTCTTAATCTTGATAAACCATCAACTCTTGATACATCTTCATCATCCAAGCCATTAGCTATAAGCGGTCTAAAAAATTTATTAACTAGTGCCCTAGAAGGATTAGGATTTATAAAGCCAGCTTCGGTTGTAAATGAAGACTCTGTTCATATTGCAATTGCGCCAACATCACCAGATCAAAAGATTAACCCATTAGTATTTAATCCCTTAACTGATTATTGCGATGTTAAATTCGAAGGTGCTGAGTTTGAGGAAAAATTGCAACAAATTTCATTAATGAGCGAATTATCAAAATGTAATGAATCATATCCAATTTATTTTTCGATGGAATATACTGATAGTAAAGATAAACACCAAGAGTCGTTTATTAGAGATGATTCCGGAGATGGTTATTTTAATAAAAAATTTATAATTCCCGATGACATTAAAATAGTAGATGACAAAACTAAAGTAATTTTTAATGTATATCAATGTCGACCAGATGAAAATTGGCATCAAAAATTGAGTTTTGATCCAGACTGTTTAGACGATATCAAAAGTCATAAAACAAATTATTATAAACAGGATTCGTATACCAAGGAGTTTGTCAATTTGAACAAAGATGGTGATTCGACCAACACTTGTAATTATAATATTGTATATCCAATAAAAAACAAGATTTATACTCAAGGAGAAGATTATTATCTTCCGATTGATATCAATGTTTATTGTAACGGTGTAAACGACAAACAAATACCAACTACTATTGATATCGAATATAAAATTATTTGTCAAGAACTTGATGGCACTATCCAAGGTTATGAAAACCCTTTTTATTATGGAAAAACATCGTTGGAATACATAAAACCAGGTGACTATCGAGTAGATTCATTAAATTTAAGAAATATTTTTTATCGGAAAGGTGATATTGACAAATGTCTTTTGTCCATGATTGTCAATGACGACGCGGATAATTATGAACAATTGTCGTCAGAATTTAGAATCAAACCTTGCGTATTTAACTTAAATAGCTACAATAGCAACAAAACTAAATTTTATTTAGACGACCCGTATATACCATTCGCTATGCATACAACGTGCGATAATTTTGATTTTTCTGCGGTTAGTAGTATTGATATTAATTGTTCTGATCAGATGCTTGCAAAAAGTAATAACAGTGCTGAATATAAATTTGTTGTTGCAATCACAAAAGGCTATGTTCGAGCACAAAAATCAGATAAAGATCTTATTATATCTATACCAACAAAAAGGTTTGTCAATGAGTTACAACAAAGTAATATTGAATTTGAAAATTTTGTTTGTTTAGTGTTTGGTATACGTTATAATGACGGTGGAGAGGCATTTTCGTCACCGCTAGCTAAAACTTCACAAATTACATTTTATAACAATAATAGACCAACAGAAGAGCAGCCATTTCCCAATATTGAAGAAGGCATCAGTACCTCAGATCCTCAGCCATCCCCCGAGCCAGAGCCGGGTCCTCAACCGACTGAACCTGCGCCAGGTGATGATAGCGATTCCGGGTTTAATATCGGTGGTATAATTAATAGTTTTTTTGATTCAGTATCTAGTTTTTTTGAGGGTTGATTCAAATAGAATTCGAATTTTAAACCGGCGGGTATAAAATGCCCGCCGGTTCACCGGTTCTTCAGTTTCCAATCCCAACGGTACCTGGTACCGTTGGGATTGGAAATTAAGGAAATTAACTTTTTTAAAAAAGGTCTTGACAAAAACAAATTTATTTGCTATTATTTCCAATAATTACTGTTTAGAGTAATTTAAAGAAACAACATGAATACAATCATTGATTTTGCAAATACATTTAAAAATAATGTTGTTATATCATCATACGATATAAAAAAGGAATTTCCTAAGTTTTATAACCATCGTTTGGTTGAATGACAAAAACAAGGGTATATTAAGAAAGTTATCCGTGGTTTTTATATATTATCTAGTTCAGAAATTAATGAATTTTCTTCTTTTGCTATAGCTAATAAAATTTATGAACCTTCATATATCTCTTTGGAATCAGCTTTAAGATATTATAATTTTATTCCTGAACAAACATTTACCGTTGCTTCTATCTCTACCCGTAAAACTAAGAAATTCATGACGCCAATAGATAATTTTGTTTACAACAATATTACTCCCAGTTTATTTTTTGGTTATGAAATAATCCATTTTAAAAACTTATTTTTTAAAATTGCCGATCGTGAAAAAGCCATTTTAGATTATTTATACTTTCATCGTCATTTTAAAACTGAAAAAGATATTGAAGAGTTAAGGTTTAATATAGAAGAGATACGAAATACACTAGATCTTAATAAATTTAATGATTATTTATTGAAATACAATAATATGTCGTTTAAAAAAATAATTAATAATTTTTTAAATTATATTTACCATGATCAATCTTTCAGAGATAGCAAAAGAATATCCAAGTAATTTAGCTAATAAAAGCAGAGCCATTCTAAGAGAGTATCTGCAATACAAGATATTAAATATTATTTTTAACTCAAAATTTATATCAAAATTATCGTTTTTAGGAGGCACGGCTTTGAGAATTATATATAATAATCAAAGATTTTCCGAAGATTTGGATTTTGATAATTTTGGTATTACCGTTGAAGAGTTTAAAGAATTAATGGCTATAATAATTGCTAAATTAGAGCTAGAAGGCTATAAAATAGAATACGATATATCAGAAAAAGGTGCTTTTCGGGGCAATATTAAATTTTTAAACTTGCTTAAAGAATTGGACTTATCAGTATATAAAGATGAAAAACTTTTAATCCAAATAGATACTGCTTCTCATAATTTTACATACCAGCCCGATTTAAAATTAATTCAAAAATTTGATGTTCTTACGAAAATAAACGTAACTCCAATTAATATTATACTTTCTCAAAAAATCAGAGCTTTATTTGAACGCAATCGAGTTCTTGGTCGAGATATTTATGATATTATTTTTTTAATAGCCAAAACCAAGCCCAATTATGATTATTTAAAAATAAAAATGAATATTAATGATAGTGCTGAGCTAAAAAACAAATTGCAAGAATTTTTGAAAAATATTAATATGTCTGAACTAGAAAACGATATATCCAATTTTATATTTGATAAAACTGATCTCAATAAATTGCTGGTTTTTAAAGAAAACCTTTCTGAATTCGAATTTTAAACCGGAAACCGGCGGGCATTTTATGCCCGCCGGTTCACCAGCTTCCAATCCCAACGGTACCTGGTACCGTTGGGATTTATTTGTATTTCCATCGTCTTACAATAGCTTTACTACTGTCTTACTATTATTTTCCAGCTATCTTTTTTAACCTTAAACTTTCTGAGTGTGGGGGTGTAACAAATATAAATTAAATACGTCTTATTCTATATAGAATAAGACGTTTAATATGGCTAAGAATGTTAAAGTTATAAATCCTATTAACAATTCAATTGAAGCGCAATTAATTGTTTTATTTGATACTTTTTCGCAAATTAATAATACCGAAGATATATGTTTTGACCTAACCGAGATAAATTGAATTTATCCGGTTTTAATATTGCCAATTTGTGCTTATATTTACGAAAACAAAAGCCAATACATTTTACCCGAAAATGAGCAAGCATTGCATTATTTAAATACAATAAATTTTCCAATTGGGATTACAAGCATACCTGAAAATTGTAGAAAACAAACTTATATACCAATAGTATTTTTACAAAAACTAGATGATAATAATAAAGAAAAATTAGAATCTTGATTCCAGGAATTGGTATATAGTAAAATGAACATAAAGAGTAATAAAAATATTATATTTACTCCAATTTCAGAATTAATTACTAATATTTTTGAACATAGCAACAAAAAATATGGTTGAGTTTTAGCTCAATTATATCCAAATTTAAATTTTGTTGATGTTTGCATCATTGATACCGGAAGGGGCATTAGAAAATCTTATGAAGATGAAAAAAATTTAAAATTTAATAATAATATAGAAGCTTTTCATAAATTAATAGAGATGGAATCTTCAACTCCTGGCAAAGATAGGGGATACGGCATATATTCGTCAAAAAATATAATTTGTGATGGTCTACACGGTAGTTTTATACTTATTTCTGATAATATTGCCTGAAACATTAACAGTAACAACAGTATCATTACTGAGATAACTAATTTTACATGGCAAGGAGTGATCGCTGGTTATAGAATTAAATTTCCAACAAATCCAATTGACATTTATAATTATGTAGAGTAATATATAAATAATATGAAAAATAATAAACTAAATATCAAAACAATATTGGCACCAATTATAACCTCGCGAGACGCCATAAACAAGCTTGAGAAGATGGTTAAAAAAATGCCATTCAAAACCTTTGAATTAGATTTTTCTGATGTTGAATTTATTTCGAGATCAGCCGCTCATGAATTATTAGTTATGAAAGAAAAATTAGCTC